>Ga0255104_1000298_pt1 | contig 14462 bp, 15 predicted proteins | sample Law_Cont_RepC_0h_FD_188446 | JGI IMG/M metagenome (GOLD analysis project Ga0255104, IMG submission 188446) | Freshwater microbial communities from St. Lawrence River, New York, United States - Law_Cont_RepC_0h | ecosystem: Environmental > Aquatic > Freshwater > River | place: USA: New York... | reverse complement strand
CTCACCAACAACATTGCTAACAATATGCATCACATGTGAATAGCGCTCAATAACCATCAACTCATCAACGCGGACGCTTCCGTATTTACACACGCGTCCGATGTCATTGCGTGCAAGATCGACGAGCATGATGTGTTCTGCCCGTTCTTTTTCATCCGCAAGGAGCTCAGCTGCCAACTGGTCATCTTCAGCACGGGATACTCCCCGTGGGCGTGTTCCTGCGATTGGCCGAATCGTGACTCTGCCTTCATCTTCGGTAACGAGGACTTCCGGGGATGCGCCGACGAGTGTGGTCCCGGTATCGAACTGCAGATAGTACATGTACGGGCTTGGGTTTATGGCGCGAAGTGTCCGGTAGATATCGAATGGATCGGCATTCAGAGGACGTGTAAAGCGTTGTGCGAGGACGACTTGGATGATGTCACCTGCGGTGATGTACTCTTTCGCGGTTGAAATCATCCGGTCATAGTCATCCCGCGTGAGATTCATATCCCAGTGGCCATCCGGTGGCGGACAGTGAACCTTTTGTGCATGTCGCGTTGGGCCATCCGGGCGTGGTGCAAGGGCATCCGTTTCCAGCTGATTTAGTGCCGCACATGCATCATCGTAGACCTGATCGAGATCGGCTCCATCCGGGCAGTGAGCATTCGTCAAAAAGATGAGCCGGTGTTTCACGTGATCAAAGATGACCATTGTGTCGACGAGGAACATGTGGATGTCATCCACGCCAGTATCATCGGCTGCCGTTGCCGGAATCGGCTCGAGGTGTTTGATCCAGTCCCACCCGATGTAGCCCAGTGCGCCTCCAACAAAGCGCGGCAGGCCAGGCCGGTCAACAAAGCGTACATCCCCGAGAATTTTCTGAATCACCTGCATCGGTTCTTCACCCGCTTGCAGCTCGGTCTCGGTTACTGAGTCATTTTCGGTGAAGAGAATCGTATTTCCGCGTGCACGAAAGCTACATTTAGGATCTGCACCAAGAAATGAGTATCTTGCCAGGCGTTCGCCGCCGGCGACGGATTCGAGGAGAAATGCATTTGGGCGGTCAACAAATCTCCGAAAGACCGAAACAGGCGTTTCCATGTCAGCGAGCACTTCGCGTGTGATGGGGATGACATTTCCTTGCTTAGCCAGCTGGTGAAATGTTTGTCGATCTGGAGTGATTTCAGTTGAATACATAGCTTGCCACAAAAAAAGCAGGTCCGTCTGACCTGCCTGTACTGTTGAACTGGGAATATGCTGTTTGAGAGGCGCTTAGACGTGGAGGTGAGACTGGTAGTGCCAGCTCCACTTCTCAAGATCGGTCATTGGCAACAGCATCACAATGGCCAGACGTTACCATTTTTACGGCTTCACATGCCACGGGGCTGAGGTATATGTAGTGCATGCGTAATGTATTGCCGCGGCTCGCGCCTCCCAGTGCGCTTACAGATCCATTTCCAGCCCAGTGGCTGAGGAGTATTCAGTCTGCCGGGCATCCCGTCTTTGAGTCGCCCCTTGGTGGAACATGGCAAGACATTTACATCAGTGATGGGTGGAAGCTTACCTCTGATGGCATTATCCGGCAGGGGGGGCATTCGATCGAGTTTGGCATCAAGATTGGCAAGTCAATCAAACCGCTACGGCAGCTCCCGGTATTGATTAAATGGTGCTGGCCGAAGGTCAGTATTCAGATATTGGGCAAATCAACACCGGACCGCTTTATTCATGTCATCCCAGCAGTGTTTACGGATAGTGAAGCCGCTAGTGCTGTCGCTATTGAGATTAGTGGGAAAGAATCAGGCATTGCCGTCAGAACCCGTGGTTTGTATGCATCCACCGGCACACTTCCGACATCGGGTGGATGGACTGTTATCCCGGCACAGCCAGTGGCGCAGCGTATTGTCTTTTCCCGCACTAAGCCAACGCAACGGATAATCCAACAGCTAGCGCATGCATCATCTTGTGTGAAGTGTCTGGATGACAGTGATATTCCATCGTGGCTCATGACGGCGATGTCTCCAGCTCTTCAATATTCCGCCAGTCGACCATCTTGGATCAATATGCTTCTTGGCCACCCGGTGCCGGGATCTGACCCAACTGCGGAGGTTATTGCAAAGTCTCGCTCTGTTTTGTTATCGGGTGTGCCGAATAGCATCGCGATGTTGTCAAAGTCTCTGGATGTCCGGAACCCACCATGGCTCCCAGAAGTGGGATTGGCGTTAAAGTGGCTGATTGCAAACCATCCAGCATCTAAGGGTGAATTCGAAGCGATTGCCACTCAAATCGTGAGGAGCCCCATTGGTAACACAGCCCTTACGCATGCGCTAGCCTATGCCATAACACGTACTCCTCTTCCTCTAACAGATCAGACATCCGGCTTCACGAGAGAGATCAGGGCGGGAAGCTTGGTCGTAAACGCTGGACAAGCGGCGGCGATATTTGCAGCAAAGGGGGATTTTGGGCTAGCATCGGGAGCAGCTTTTCTAACCCAACCATCGGAGGAACGTCAGAACAACCAGTTGACATCCAGTGACTGGCTAGCATTGCTCTATGCAATCCCATCCGGGCTTTCCCTATCGGGTTGTCTGGCTTTGGATGCGAATGCAGCCTCACCATTTGGCGTCCGCTGCCCATTATTGACATCAACCGTTGCAGCCACGCTGACATCCCGTAAGGATATTGAAGCGAATCGAATCCGCATTTCAGTTACATCCGGTGTTCTAAATGTCCATGCAGTGCGAACCTGGCGTACGGACACAAAATCTGCATCCGCATTGGCACTGCTTATGGGCAAATCAGGCTTATCAACCAACTTGGCACACACAGTCGATGGAAGTGAAAGCACGCAGATTGTGTTTCCAAAGCCAGTCAGAATAGTGCAAAAGGAATCTTTGGTCATATCCACCGTTGGCACATCGTGACGAATTGTTTCACGTGAAACAAATCTAAACTTCGACAGTGGCCCCAAACACTGACCCAATCCTACAATTGTTTCACGTGAAACAATTGCACATTCCAGTTCATCCCTCAACGGTACACTGATACCTACTTAGAGGACAAAAATGGCAAGACATTGGGCAGTGGTCAATCAAAAAGGTGGTGTTGGCAAGACCACAACTGCGATCAGTCTTGCGGCCGCGCTTGCTATCCACCGGCGTGTTCTCCTCGTCGATACTGACCCGCAGGGAAATGCGACAAGTGGCGTCGGGGTTGTGAGACGTGTCGGCGAACCAGACACGTACCGGGTCCTCACTGGGGACGCGACGGCGCTTGATGCCATTATTCCGACGGCTATTGGTAACCTGGACCTCATTCCAGCGACGATTGATTTGGCATCGGCCGATTTGGCCCTCTATGAGCTCCCTGACAGAGAACGGATTCTCCGAAAGGCACTCGACAGCGTCAGCCACCGGTATGACTACATCATCATCGATGCACCTCCATCCCTTGGCTTGCTAACTATCAATGTCCTTGCGGCAGCGGATGAAGTCATTATCCCAATGCAGTGTGAGTATTTTGCGTTGGAAGGTATTTCGCAGCTTTTGGAAATCCTGAAGCGCATTCGCAGTGGTATCAACCCTGATCTTTCCATCGCTCGGGTGATCCTAACGATGTTCGATGGCAGGACTAATCACGCGAATCAGATTCTCAGTGAAGTACGTAGTTTTTTTGGTGACAAAGTCTCAAATACTGTCGTACCTAGAAACATAAAGCTATCCGAAGCTCCAAGCTATGGACAGCCAATCACCGTTTATGATCCCCGCTCCAAGGGAGCGGTCGCCTACACAGAAATCGCCAAGGAGTTGTTGACCCATGCTGAAGGACGGGATGCCATCATCGACACAGAAGAAGGGGTTGGGTCGCGGACTGGACGCGCTACTGCCTGGTGGCGGAAACGCCCCGGATCTTGATGGTCTCCTTCGGAGCGAGCCACAACGTGAACTAAGCATCACCCAGATTCAACCAAACCCAAACCAGCCGCGGACATTCTTCGATTCGGATGCACTCGCAGAGCTGGCGGCATCGATTAAGTCGACTGGCATCGTCCAACCGATTCTCGTTCGACCTATTGGCAACGGGACATTTGAGATTGTTGCGGGCGAACGTCGCTTTAGGGCGGCCTGTTCAATCGGGATGCTGCGTGTGCCGGTGGTTATCAAGCCGTATTCGGATGAGGAAGCCCTCACCGTTGCATTGATTGAAAATCTACTACGAGAAGACCTCAGACCACTTGAAGCTGCCATTGCGTACCAGAAGTTGCTAGACACGTATGCGTGGACACAGGATGTTCTTGCCGCGAAAATTGGTAAGAGTCGCTCCGCTATCGCAAACTCCCTCCGTCTTTTAGGTTTGTCCGCGCCCGTTCAACAAGCATTGGATGCAGGTGAAATCTCGGAAGGACATGCCCGAGCTCTCCTTGGGAACAAGGAACAACGCACGGATGACAGCTTTATGCGACGACAGCAAGAGCTGCTGCGTGAGGCTAAAGCTGGCAGGATGACCGTCCGACAACTGGAGTCTGAAATGACATCTAGCGAAACGAAAGGTGAAATTCGACGAGCTGACCGAGTTGCCAAGCGAGGCTCAACGGAGGTTCAAGCTGTTGAACAGCTGCTTAGGAGCTCACTTGGGATGCGAGCTCGGCTTACAGGGAACCTCGACAAAGGCACCGTTGTCATTACCTATGCTTCTCAGGAAGAACTGACGCAAATCGTCGACAAAATCACAGGCGGAGATGGCAGTTAGTGCTGGAAATCCGAGATCTAACCGTGACCGGACGACTGCTCAGCACATCCTTTTCTCTTGGAGGTGGCGATGCGATCGTCATCACAGGTCCCAACGGCTCTGGAAAGTCCACTCTGCTGGACTGTATTTCAGGTGTCCTCAAACCGTCAAGTGGTGTCATTTCAATCGATAACAAGGAACAACCAGCCTACCTCCCACAGCTCCCGCCAAGGCCATTCGCATATACAGTGCGTGAATACTTGACTGTTGGTGAAAAGCAACATCGGGTAACGAAATTCAATGCGACCTTTGATGTTGACGCACTCATGGAAAAGGAAATAACAGCTCTTTCGGCTGGACAATGGCAACGCGTAGCAATAACTAAGGTGTTATCTCAGCCGAGTTCACTGATTTTGATGGATGAACCCGATGCACCTCTGGATTCCCACTGGTCAGAATGCTTGAACACAGTCCTTTCGGATGTCATCTCAGAGGGCAGAGTCATTGTGGTTACCCTTCATAGACAAGATATCCAGAAAAGCTGGAAATATCAGAGCCTAAACTTAACCCCTACATACACTTCTTAACGTTGATGGCAGAAGTTCTTAACATTTGTGCCAAGTAGGTTGCTACACTGGACGCACAATGTCTAAGGAAAAACAGTCTGGTGATCTCGAGCTGATGTCTATCACAGCGATGATCATCGAAATGAGTGTCACCGCCGAAGACATGCTGAGCGCCGCCGTGCGAGGACTAACACTTCAACTGACCGATACATGCCAGAATGTCATCGATCGGGATGCCATTGTTGATGCTCTTGAGGTCTCACTTGAGGCAGCTTGCGTCAAGATTATGGGGCGTCACAATGATAAGACCCTCGATATTCGCTCCATCAGCAATATCATCAAGAATGCCAGCGACCTGGAACGTATCGCTGACTACTCTGTCGATATCGCACGGATTGGACAGCGGATGGCAGATGAAGCCATTTACAAGCCACTGATCGATGTTCCCCGCTATGCAACCGTAGCCTACGGGATGATTCATGACAGTGTGGATGCCTATTTGTCCCACGATACAGAGCTGGCCGCTCAGGTCATCAAGAGGGATGACACAGCCGATCTGTACTACGCGCAAATGCGTGCAACATTGATTCAGATTCTGCAGCAAGATACGCGTAGCGTGATGCAAGCCACCTATCTTCTTCAGGTAGCCCACTTTCTTGAACGTATTTGCGACCATTGCACCAATATTGCCGAGCGGACGACCCATATGGGTACGGCACCAAATCGCGGCAAAAAATCAGCCTGACAGAGTTGCCCGCACACAGGTAAGATTGTCTTCATGGAGACAACGGATGATGTCATCGATGACTTTATGGGCGGGACGCCCAGAGCGAGTCAGTGGCGTGAGCTGAGGCTTGTCCTTGAAGCAAGACTCGTAGATGCAAAACTGCAACTGGTGGATACACCGGCAGGTAGCTCTGCGCACCGTAGTCTCCAACGCAAAGTTAAAGAAATGACGCTGCAGGTTAATGCTCTCCTTCAGGAAGAAGCTGTCGCGCAGTTTGTCGAAGATTCCGTCATTGCAACGGTCTCGCGACCGCATCCCCTTGAAGTCATGGATGGCTTTGACGACTAGACCGGTTTGCATCTGGTTTGACCTAGATGACACACTGATCACAACAACCGCAAGCCTTACGGCAGCAATCAGGGCCAGCAAGGCATACATCGAAGCCGATTACCCTGAGTTCAGCGAGCGGGACATCGCATACAACAGCATGGATGTCTGGCTTACTGAGCTTGGACCAGGGACGGCAGGCTTTGCCCACCTCTCCCAGATGAATCTTAACTCGTTTCGCAGCCACATCGTGCGTGGCACCTTGTCCCGGATGGGCATCGAAACCATCGATACCGCCCGCCTGATGGAATGTAGTGCGTTGGCGGAAGAGTCTGCGTGGAGCTGCTTTCCGGGCGTTCACAAGCTGCTTGAGGATCTAGAGCAGAACGGTGTTACCCTTGGAATCATTTCCAATGGTCCGACAGCACTGCAAAACCATAAGCTTTCGCTATGTGGCTTGACCCAATACTTTACGCATATTCTTCTTGACTGCGAAGTGGGAGTGAGTAAGCCTGACAGCAAAATTTTTAAAGCGGCAGAGACCCTGATGCCCAAGTGTCACCACATGATGATTGGAAATGACCCTGATGCGGACATCAACGGGGCAATCAGAGCCAACTGGACAGCCTTTTGGTTTACGCCGGGCTGGGATGCTGCAACAAAACCAACAGAAGTAGGTTATATTCCCATCCAACATCATAGTGAGATACTTGAATATCTGACAAAAGGTTAGTCACGTTGAGCCTGCAAATCTGGACACCTAGACAGGGTGCATCCGGTCTGATTATCATCCCAAAGCCTACTCCCATCCTAATCGTCACAGGAGGGAGAGTTCATTCGTGGACGCCTCAACAAGTTTCGCCCACGGAACCAACAGCACCTGTTGAGCTCCACCGAACAACCGGTGGCATTCTTATCGTAAAGCAACGCCCTGCGAAACCGCGGCGGATTATTGGGCATCCGGAGCTCGCGATGGGAGCCACCGTTCGCAAAGATGACACCCTGTATGTCAGTATAAGTGAAGCCATTTACCGGCAGCATCAAGGCGAAGAGGTCGAATTACACTTCACATCAACATCGGATGATGACAGAACCCTCTCATATACCAAGCAGCAAGTCTGGAAGCAGTGGGATGAAGACACGCTGCCGGATGGTTGGACACGCCCCCGGTCTACATCCCCAAACGCCAGAGGGAAATTCGAACAAAATCAAATCCCAGCAGGCATTCCAAGTCCAAGTGATTCTGACTTGACATCGGCTCTGGAACGCCTTAGAAGCCTGTCTGGATCCTAACATCGGTCAAATTATGGCGCTTCTGAGAGCAGGACCTCTACTTCGCCCTGCTGATTTCCACGGCGAATGGCGCATTTCACTTTGGAGCCGATTTTCTGCGCTTCCAGTACTCGACGGAATGAGAGCTCATCCGTGACCTTTTGGCCAGCAAACTTCGTAATCAAATCTCCCCGTTGAAGTCCGGCATCGACGGCACCCATCCCACGGTACAGATTCCAAACGACAACACCCGTTGCTTCTGAACCCACGCCCAGTGCTCGACGTAACCTGTCATCCAGATTCACAACAATTATGCCTGCCGTCGGTCTCCTGACCTTACCAAACTTGCGAAGTGAGTCCGCGACACGCATCGCGGTCTGAATCGGAATCGAAAACCCAATGTTCTGTGCATCATTTCGGACAAGTGTGTTGATTCCAACCACTCTGCCGCCAAGATCGACAAGAGCGCCTCCTGAATTTCCAGGGTTGATCGCAGTATCGGTTTGGATGAGGTTCTCGTAGAGGCGATCTTCTACTGCAATTGGCCGCCCGAGTGCACTCACTACACCACTGGACACAGATGCTGATAAACCAACTGGATTACCAATGGCGATGACAGATTGACCTGGTACAAGACTTCCATCCAATCCAAGGGATGAAGCTGGAAGGGAATCCTTGGTTTCGACTTTTAAGAGTGCGACATCTGTGCTGCGGTCTGTGCCAACAGCGCTTGCCTTAAAGCTGCGGCCATCGGGAAGGCGCACCGTTATGGAGCCATTTGTATCGACTGCCTCACCAACAACGTGCTGATTTGTAAGGACGTAGCCATCCTTGAGGAGTACTCCAGAGCCAGCTCCTCGCGGAACCTCCCGGGTTTCCCGCCGGCCACCATTACCCCAGAAGCGATCCATTGGGTCATCAAACACCTGATAGACCTGTCGGCTCGTCGTGTCGATGGAGACCACGGCAGGAGCAGCGAGCTTTACGGCAGCCACAATGGGTTCTTTGGATGCATCATATGGAGCAGCAGCAACGGCACTTAGCGAGCCTAGCCCGAGAATAGATGTCCTTGCATCACGGACACAAGCACCAATCGCGACTCCAGCAAGGACAAGTCCACCCAATAGGATGACATTTGACTTCATCTGATTAATCTCCAAAGCGACATGCCATTAATGGCATAACAGTGAAGAAAATGACGCTTAGAAGACGTGAGATAGTTCCCATAAACGTGTCTCAAAGTTAAGTTGATTGCATAATTTTGCAGTGCTCAAGGTGAATCGGCAGACATCTTCAGTTTAGTAACATCGCTATCTGACACTCCCAAAGCCAACCGTAGATGGAGTTAATCAGGACCATCCTGAGGAATATCCGTTGAACAACCGTAGTCTAAAGAGTCTCAAAAATGCCATTCAGCTGCTAGGCATAAACACCTATTGTGTCATCTAGCGTTGGGCTGCTTGGGCAACCGCTGATCAGCTAGAATGCGACCTGACTTACATTTCGATGTGGTCATTTCAGGTCCGAGCAGGTAGTGCAGGCCAATATCCTATAATCTAAGTCATATGAAAGCGCGTACACTTTTTGAGAAGATTTGGGACACCCATGTTGTCCATGCCGAAACAGGAAAGCCATCCCTCCTTTACATCGATCTCCACCTTGTTCACGAAGTAACCAGCCCACAAGCATTTGAAGGCCTTCGTGTATCCGGTAGAAAAGTACGCCGCCCAGACCGCACCATCGCCACGATGGACCACAACGTCCCAACAACCGACCGCTCGCTGCCGATTCTCGATCCAATTTCGCTGCAGCAGATCGAAACACTTGCGACCAACTGCGCAGAGTTCGGTGTCACCCTCTATGACCTCCATTCTGAACGACAGGGTGTTGTCCACGTGATGGGGCCTGAGCTGGGTTACACACAGCCGGGCCAGACCATTGTCTGTGGAGACAGCCACACATCCACACACGGAGCCTTTGGAGCCCTCGCATTCGGTATCGGTACGAGCGAAGTAGAACACGTCCTCGCCACACAGTGCCTCCAACAGACGACTCCGAAGACCATGGAGATCCGCTTGGAAGGCGCTCTACACCCGGATGCCACTGCGAAGGACATCATTTTAGCCATCATCGGCAAAATCGGAACGGCTGGTGCAACGGGTTATGTTGTCGAATACACCGGCGAAGCGATCCGTAACCTCTCGATGGAAGGCCGGATGACGGTTTGTAACATGTCGATCGAGGCGGGTGCACGCGCCGGGATGATTGCTCCAGATGAGACTACATTTTCATACCTAAAGGGTCGCCCATATGCGCCAGCCGGTGCTGAGTGGGACAAGGCCGTTGCCGTGTGGGCCGAGCTTAAAACCGATGACGCTGCAACATTTGACACGACAGTCATTCTGGATGCTGCACAAATCCAACCCCATGTCACGTGGGGAACATCCCCAGGACAGGTCGCACCGCTGAGTGCTGTTGTCCCAAGCCCGGATGACTTCACAATCTCGAGCGACAAGCGGGCCTGTGAGCAGGCGCTAAGCTACATGGGCATTACTGCGGGCACACCTCTACGTTCCATCCAGGTTGACACAGTGTGGATTGGCTCGTGCACAAATGGCCGCATTGAAGACCTCCGTGCAGCAGCTGGCGTCATCAAGGGCCACAAAGTCTCCGTTCCACGCGCGCTTGTTGTCCCAGGCTCCGGCCTTGTAAAGAAGCAGGCCGAGGCAGAAGGGCTGCATACCGTTTTCATCGATGCTGGATTTGAGTGGCGTGAGCCGGGTTGTTCGATGTGTCTTGGGATGAACCCAGACATTTTGCAACCAGGAGAGCGCTGCGCAAGTACATCCAACCGGAACTTCGAAGGCCGTCAGGGCAAGGGTGGCCGCACCCACCTCGTCAGCCCACAGGTTGCAGCGGCGACAGCAATCAGGGGAACACTGTCATCCCCGGCTGATCTCGTCAACTAGGACCTAACGAAACCAAAATGCCCCTTGCACCTGATATGGAACCACTCCCATCAGGTGCATTACTTTTCAAAGGGGTATTCGGTCACATTTCATTCGCATCGGTTATGATGCAACATCTTTGTACAGTGTAGAGGTTTTTGTATGTACGATCAAAATCAGTCCGAGGGTACTTACCAGTACGCCGCACCAATAAAGCGCTTCGCTGCCGCATTCATTGACGGAATCGTCGTGTCAGCAGTCACCTTTCCCATTGGATTTGTTGTAGGACTAATTGTCGCTGCATCCATGCAAGGCAAAGACCCTGATGGAATCCAAGTTGTTGCAAGCCTTATAGGAAATTTTCTAGGAGTCTTCGTATCCTGGCTCTACTTTGCTCTCATGGAAAGCTCTCCAAAGAGCGCTACTCTTGGCAAAATGGCACTCGGTCTAATGGTCCTCGATACAGATGGCTACCCAATCAGCTTTGGACAGGCCACGGGACGCTACTTTGGCAAGATTCTGTCTGCGATTCCATGCTACGCAGGCTTCATCGCCGCGTTCTTCAATGAGAAAAAGCAGGGCTGGCACGACTCGATGGCAAATACCGTCGTCGTCGATACAAGGGCCTAACGAAAATTGATGAACACCCCCAGCGCGTCCGCGCTGGGGGTTTTTCTTTGTCACCTAGAAGTCAAACAGGGTTGGCTGAGCACCCAGCTTAATACGGCTAATCTCATCCCACAGGCGATCCGCCTGCCCGAGCAAATGCTCACTCACAACCGGATCACGCTCAATCTCCACAAAATACGGACCACCCTGCCAATCTGGCTGCCGTATCCCGCAATAATCCATCATCCGGATGACCTGCTGGAGCTCCGCAGCCTCCGTCGGCATCGCGTGATAAAGCACAAGCGTCAGCGAATCAAGTCCCAGCAATGCAAGCTGAAACTGCATTTGCCTCCGAATCGATGACTGCACAAGCCGTTTATCCCGCCACGACCGCACCATGCTGGCACCACACTTGATTTCAACCGCATGCATCCCACAGGATGAAAGTCCATCCAAAGATGCCCGCCGGTGCGGATGCGTCAGCGACTCGATACAGGCAGGTTCTAGCGAAACACCGCGCGCGCGCTCATACGCTGCACGCGCGATAGGTTCCAAAATGTGACCGAGCTGCATCGCACTGTCACCACCGCGCCCAAGCGTAAATGGCTGCCCCGTATCCGTAGGCATCGGGGAAAGCTTGTCATTACGGACACTCAGCCACCCTTGGCCTCCTCCAACTGCCTTCGCAATCTCAGTTGCAGTCACACCTCCGTGGCGCCACTGTAACCACTTACCAGTCCCCTGATCCATCGACAAACGCTTGTAGAGCTGCACACACGTATGCTATCAAGGGGATGAGAACCAAGGGCAAAATGTTTCACGTGAAACAACAACGCATCGGAATGGATAAACAGCATGGCACTAACGGATGCATTTACGCAGGCTGCAGGTGGATGGAAGGGGACCAAAACCGTGTGGCCAGGCCCGGATGCGGATGCAATTTCCTCAGATGTATGGCTGGATGCACGCCTCGCAGCGCGTGGTAAGTCCCTCGTACTTTCCTATGACTGGACAGCATCCGGAGAGCCACAGCAAGGTGAACTTGGATTTTCGTTATCAACGGATCGAGAAACTGCGCAAGGGTGGTGGATTGACAGCTGGCACAACAACGATGCCGTGATGCAGCTGACTGGTCGGGTAACGGAAAGCAATGTTGTGATGCTTTCAGGAACATTCCCAGCACCAGAAGGACCCGATTGGGGATGGGATATCCAGATTAGCACGACAGAAACCGAAATGGATATTGTGATGTGGGTTATCCCCCATGGAGAGACAGGGATGCTCGGTGTCCGGTACGAACTCATCAAATCTACGTGATCGCAGTTCCATCGGAAACATGCTAAGTCAACAACTTCACATAGTTGACGCACCATTGGCACAGTAGTTGCACCAGTAGACATCACTACGTTCTGGTTGAGGTTCTGATGTCTACTAACAAAACTGGTGTTGCCGCTCTCATCGCTACCGCTGACCGGGGTCCGTCCATCGTGATGACCATCGAGTCCATTAAGCGCCTGCAGGGACAGCTGGATGAGATGGTAATCGTTGATCAAAGCTCAAATGATGACACCTACATGGCCATCATGCCCTACCTCCAAGACCCGTTCATCAGCTATATGCGCGTCTCATCCAAAGGCAAAGGCAAAGCACTCAACCTAGCCCTCGCACAAATGGACAGCGAAATCGTAATCCTCACCGATGACGACACAGAAGTCTGTGATAACTGGATTACTGCATACACAAAGCGCTTCACCAAAGATGAAAATACGGTTCTCATCTACGGGGATGTTCTTGCAGCGGACTTTGATCCAGCTGAAGGATTTATCCCAGTCTATGAATGTGGACAAGACCGCGTGATCACATCTCTCTGGGAACGACGCAACACACGTGGCATTGGTGCAAACTGCGCCATTCGACGCTCCCCAGTGATGGCTCTCGGTGGGTTTGACCCGGAAATGGGCCCCGGTGGTGACTTCCGAGCCTGTATCGACTACGATCTCACCGTCCGCTGCATCGTCGCTGGACACACTGTTCAGGAAACTCCAGCATCCGCGGTTATTCATTACGGTTTTCGCACCCACAAACAGGGCGCACGCCTGATGCGAAACGCTTTCCACGGAATCGCAGCGATGCACACAAAGCTCATCCGCGCTGGACACTACAATGACATCCCCTGCATGATCCACGAATTTGCCTGCTATGCAGCAGCACCACTGTTCCAAAACCTGATGAAGGGAAAGCTACAAGGTCTGCAGGCTATCAAGGGATTTGCAAGCGGAATCACAGCGGCGCTACGGCACGACTTTGATGCGACAACCGCGATGTTCCAGCCAAACCTTGCAACCAGCGGAAGCATCATCCCGATGCCAGCATTTGGAGTGGCAAGCAACCCATCTTTTGCTACGGCTCAGAATCCAGTGCTGACAGTTGTGGATGGCGGGCTCCAGGATGGCATGGCTACCGCGACAAATGAAACCGCAACGTTTGCTGTTTCCAGTAACCAGCCTACAAATGTAGATGTCGAGGAATCCGTTCAGCTCGCAGCCTGACGCAATATAAAGTCACACATCAACACCGTAGAATGCCTTCAGACAGGACACACTGGCTGGAGGCATAATGCAATTTTGCGTGTTTGACACTGAAACAACAGGCCTGCCAACACCCGTTGAAACACCGGATGGCATCAAGCTTGTCTACCCACGCCTCGTCCAGCTAGCATGGGTCATAGTCGATCAAAACCTTGAGGAAATCGCACACGCATCCTTTATCATCCAGCCCGATAGGTGGACCATCCCGGATGATGTTGTCAAAATACATGGCATAACGACAGCCGATGCCTTCCTCCTCGGAGAACCAATCCGGGATGTCCTCGCAGCGTTTGCAACCGCAATCGCCGATTGCACACACATCATCGCCCACAACATCGCTTTCGATACCGGCGTCCTAAACGGCGAATATGAACGGTATGAGATCCCTAATGCCATTCTTGGGAAACAACAGTGCTGCACCATGGAAACAGGTCGGGGCATTATGAAGATCCCAGGAACCGATGGCTACCGACGACCAAACCTTGCTCGCCTCGCCAAACACTACTTTCCAAACAGCGACTTCATCATCGCCCATGATGCTCTTGCTGATGCACAAAAGGTCGTTCGTATCTTTATCCGGATGGTGAATACCGGCGATTTCACGCCGTGAATTGAACAAATACGCCTCTATGGCAATCCGTACCATCAGCATCTCTAGACACACATCTAAGCACCGTGCTAAGATTCGAAACCTGTCTATCCATAGATGGCCAGAAAC
>Ga0255104_1000279_pt1 | contig 14677 bp, 20 predicted proteins | sample Law_Cont_RepC_0h_FD_188446 | JGI IMG/M metagenome (GOLD analysis project Ga0255104, IMG submission 188446) | Freshwater microbial communities from St. Lawrence River, New York, United States - Law_Cont_RepC_0h | ecosystem: Environmental > Aquatic > Freshwater > River | place: USA: New York... | reverse complement strand
CTCGAAGACGACGCCCAAGGTGCCCGCCCCGACCTCAGCGGCCGGGAGGTAACGTATCGCGCGGACTACGGTGCCGCGGTCGTAGTGGAGGGGGTAGTTAGATCCCGCCATTCTTGACCTCCCACGGCTTGATGGCCGCGATCTCCTTCAGGAGTTTCATGGCGTTCTCAGGTCCGAGCTCCGCCCGCATGCTGCGGATAACCTCGAGCGCCTGGTGCTTGAAGTGCGTCTCGGCGCCCATACGCTCCATGGATTTGACGGTGTCGAGGCAGTACTTCGCGCTGTTGCTCTCAAGCGCCGACTTGAACGTCCGGGCCCACCACTCCAGCTCCCGTAGGGTGCTGGGTGTGATGCTCGCGAAGTCGTCGTGATAGGGCACCTGCACGCCGCCCTTGCCCTTGTTGCGGAAGTGCTCCGCCGCGCGCTCGACCACGTCGACGAAGCCCTCAACGCGAGCTACGAGCGACATGTCCTGTTCGATGGTTGTCTCGGCCATTATTCCTCTCCTCTAGCCACCCGTTCGGCAGCTTTTTTGCCCGACTCTAGGTCCGTAGCGGGGCCGAAGCGGGTCACAAACCAGACGTAGCTGCTGTGGGGGTCGTTGGACATTACGGAGAGCGTGAAGCCCTCTCCCACGTGAGCCTCGTGAGCGCCGTCGCCGTAGTCCTGCCAGCGGAACTCGTACGGATGGTACGGGTCACCCAGAGCTCGGTTGATGTTCTGCCGCGTCACGTTGACGGGGCATGGGCACGACGGGTTCGCGCAGCAGTCCCGTTGTTGCAGGTTCTTGCGTGCCGCGCGAAGCAGGGCGAGGAGTGCGTTTTCCTTCTCTACGGGCGACATTTCCACTCCCGGTGCATGTCGTGCTGGATGGTGTTCTTGTACGGGCTGACCCACCCGCACCTGGGGTCCTTGTGGTCTTCACTGAGCGCGCAACGGCCCGCGGACAACACGGTCAGAACGGCGGCGTAGAAGATGAAGTCACGCATCCGCGGCCCTCTGGTCCCGCTGCCGCTGCTGGAACACGCCGATCGCGTCCTGGACGGCGGACGTACGGTTGGGGCCGCTGGCGACCACGGAGCCCTCGTACATCACATCCACGGTGCCGTTGGGGCCGTCGACGATCTCAACCTCGTACGTCGGGCGGTTCTTGCTCTTGCTCCAGCCGAACACGATCCGATGCTTCTCGGTCATTTTTTGCCTCGAGACTTCTTCTTGAAGTGTTTGGTGTCGAGCTCACGAAGCTCATGGTTCAGATCGCCGAGTCCGATGAACGTCATTCGTCCGACCACCCCAAGGTCTGGTCGGTCTTGAAGATACACCGTGGAGCCGCGCTCAATGCGGCTCCTTATCTCGCCGGTCGCCGTATTACGTTCGGTGGTCTCGTACAGACGGCAGATCCAGGAGTAGCGACCTTCGCCGTAGTCGACCCCGAGGTACTTACGACCGAGTAGTTCCCACTCTTCTTTTGCGGGGGAGCGCTTTGCAGATGCCATCGACAGCCTCCGTGGGCAGGGAGATCGTCTGTCCAGAGGGCAGACGAAACTGGTAACCGGGGTCGAACGCGATGAGCTCCCACTCGAGCTTCTTCTCGAGGGGTGCCGCCTTCTTACGCCAGGCGGCGACATACACCTCTACGTCGTCCGTTGTCTTCGGGTACGTAGGAAGCCGATAGGTCCCTGCGCTCATGACTACTCCATCTTCGCGATCGCCTGTCCGGCGGCCGCGGGGTCCGTTTTTGCAAGCTCACGCAGTTCGTTGAGCTGGCGGTCCATTTCCTCGAGGCGTTCGATGACGGGGCCCAGGAGGCCACGTGCGGCAAACTCCTGGTCCTTAATCGTCCCAGAACACATCTGATGGAACAAGTGACGACCTTGGCTTGCAGCCCACGGGAGTGCGTTTGTTAGGCTCAGGGTCTTGCTCATAGCAGATGGTCCTTTCCTCCGACCAGTAGGGCTTACTGCGGAGGCGTCGGGTTTCCTGGCAGCAGAAGGTTGCCGGCTGGTCTTTAACCGGCTGTGTCGTGTCGCAGGTAGTAGCGGCCGCGGCCAATAGCGCGGCAGGTAGCAGGAACCGCATTAGCGCTCCTTGTCGAAATCAATGACCCCGTATTCGTTGGGGCCGATGGTGTAGTAGACCCGCGAAACGCCGCGCTGCTTGAGCGCTTTGCGGCAGTTTGCGCACGGTTTTGCGATTCTGTAGCCGCCGTCTATGCGGCTTATTCGCGCTACGTATACGACGGCACCGCGGTCCAGCTTTCGGCAGAGGCGTACTTCCGCGTGGGCCTCAGGAGCTAGGTATAGCGCCGCGCCGTTACGGGCTCGTACGCGCGCGCTGTCTGCGCGAATACCGTACGCCCCCAGGTAGTAAGTACGCTCATCACGGATACGCGTGGCGAACTTTCGCGCCTCGGCGAAGCACTCCCACACCATTAGCGTATTCCGATAAGGCGAGAGACTATCTCCTTCGCCTCGTCTAGGGTCTTACCGGCGCCACCCTCAGTACTGCTCACTTGCCAGTAGTAGGCGCCGGCGTCCTTGTAGATGTAGAGCTCGAACTGACCACAGCGAGCGCGCCAGGTACCTGGCTCCGGCGTAAGCCAGGCAAGTGGCTTACCGACCTTAACCAACGCGTCCTCAATTTTTTCCGCGACCCGCCTGTGCGTGTACGCAATAGCTGCGACGGTCTTCGCCGGTAGACGCGACTCCTTCTCGGTCTGCCGGACCAGCGACGATAATTCACTCTTGGCTTCGTCTAGCAGGGTCTTCAGAATTTGTACGGACACGGTGGCCTCCTGTAAGGCCACAAAAATACCCGACTCCCCGGCTACGTACTACTGAATTCCGGCGGCGTCATGTCGTACGAGTTCTTCCAGACGCTGACCGACTGCGGTGATCTCCGCGCTCTCAGGGAACTGCGTAGCCAGCGCTCGCGCGATCTCTCGAAGCGCGGCGCGCCTAGCGGTCAGCCCGCCCAGTATCGAGTTCTCTCCGGGAGTTATCGCCAGTACGTACTTCAGTTTTTTTGCGGTGTGCATTGCGTAGCCCTTCCGTTGCCGTGATGTAGATACTATCCGCCTGTCTCCCTAGCCAGTGCGGTAGCTCTGTGTGGAATTTGCATATCGACTCCAGGTTTGGCGCGTCGCTTACTTGCGGTCGCTCAAAACCAACGCCGAGGTGTAGCGCGCAGAAGTCACCCTGGTGTGCGTCCGCCGGTTCGCCGCAGCTCACGCAGTAGAGCGTGTTCAGGGAGATGCGCCGAGCGGTGTCGCGCGTCATCGGGTAGCGGAGTACGTATACCCCGGCCTCATAGTCTACTTCGTGGCGTAGGTACACGTCTGCTACGCCGGCGTGTCGAGTGCCTGCGTGCGTTATCACGCGACTGCTAACCTCTTGGTACAGAGCCTTTGCGAAGAACTGCGGGTGATTCATCACAGGCGCAACGTACTTATTAAACACCTCGTCGGAGGGCGGGGCTAAAACAAACGGCGTCGCGAGAAGAGGTTCGCCACCCCCAACGACGCTAGCGGCTAACCACATTTGATACGAGTCCGTACCTATACGTACGCGATACTCGCTGAGCTGCATGGGTACCTCCGGATAGCCGCGAGGTGCGGCTGCCCGTACTTTTACCCGATTGCGCCGTCTTTTAATGCTTCAGGCGCGCCGCTAGCTTGTCTTTCGTGGCGGGTGTTACGCCGTCAGACCCTACAGGGATCAGGCGGTCGCCTAGCCCGTGTTCAGCGAACCACGAGTACTCGCTGGGAATAAGCACCTCGTCGACAAGGTAGAAATCCTCGGTAGGGCGCAGCACTTCGGTCTTACTAGACGTGAATGTGCGTATCTGGACGCCGAGCTTGGAGCACCCGTGTCGGTCTAGTAGTGCGAGTACTTGGGCGATGGGCCTGTCAGTCAGTAGCACCACCTTGCCCTTAGTCGCAGCCCAGTGGAGGAATCCGTTGGTGTACGGAGAGATCCCTGCCCCTAGGTAGGCGTCTGGCTTTTCACTAGGGACGGTGAGGGCGTCGAGACTGACGTAGATAGTGGTCACCGCTTACTCCGTTCGTACCGCTGCTGTGCGGCTTGCGCGATCTCGTCAAACTTAGCCGACCCCTCGGGGTACGTGTCACGGATCTCGATACACAGGCTAGCTACGGCGTCTACAAGGTGTTCTTTCGAGAGTTTGTACTCCCGGCAGTAGAGACGCATGACTCCGAACGCGTGCTTGGCTAGCTTTTCGGACTCGACCTCGAAACCTTTGGCGGGCATCACCACTCCATAAGGGCGTAAACCCCGAGGTCGCGTACTTGGGCGCGAAGTTCGGGGGCTGCCTTAATAATTGCACGTCCAATAGTGCCTATGACGTCGGCTGTAGTACTGCCACGTACGTAATAGGTTGGGTCGGCGCCACGAATTTCGCCGTACCCCTCCTGCGGCGTCGCGCTTAGCCCAGCGCAACCCGCGCCCAGCAGAATGCCTACGAGTCGATGTACGCGAGCGCCGAGTTCTGCGTCACGGCGATCCTCGTCGGCGATGCTCTTCACTACTACGCGGCAACCTTTGCCGGCGAGGATTAGCTCTGGGCCGGTTAAGGCGTCGGGCGGTGGTGGCTTAGGCTCCAGGTCAGACCAGTTTATCATGGCGCCTCCAGTTTAGAGCCGGAAATCTCCCGGACCAGGCTCGAGCGGCGCCTGTGGTATCGCGTAGGACCTAGCGTCTCCAGCGCGCGGCGGTGCGGTGGCGAGGCGTAACCGTAGTTAACCTCGAAGTCAAAGGCGGGGTGCTCCGTCGCTGCTTCGTACATCCACACATCGCGATGAGCTCGCGCGACCGCGTACGCAGCGTCCAGCTGCCACGGATGCGTCTCCTTGCCGCGGTGTAGCTCCTGCTTGCCATTACCTACGTACTGGACGGGGATAGGGTCGACGCTAGAGGCCAAAATACGGGTGCGGTCGATGTGTAGCCGGAACCGGGGGTTCCGGTACATCGCATGCTCTACGGCCCTTACTAGCGCACGACCCATCGTGTTGGTGCGTAGCTGCCTTGACGGATCTTCATTAAGCTGGTGCGGCGAACATACCAGTACACTGTAACCCGCCGCGCGGGCCCGAAGGGCGTCGCTAATCTGCGGCCGCCTCTGTTCCGGGAGTGAGTCGAAGTCGTCTACCGTGGTAGTCCGCCGCCCCCCGCTACTGGGCCACGAGAAACGCGGCGCGTTTATCCTGGCGTCCAGTATGAGGGCGGCGACTACTAGCGGTCCGGCGATGGCTTTGTCACCGGCGACAGCTACGCTGACTACGTATTCGATGGACAAGGCTGCGCTCGCAGCGACTTAAAATACGTCTCGACGTTCTCGAACCGAGACGTGCGCCTAGGGAATCCTAGGGCCTCTATCACAGTCGCACCATACCCCTTGTACTCCAGCTGGTCCGCCTTAGGCAAGCGTGAGCCTGAACCGGTCCAGAGGCGCGGGTCAAGAATGGAGAGTACACCGCGGTCCGTTGTAGTACGGATCAGACGACCTGCGCCCTGGATCGTGTCGAACAACATCGGCGGTACGCAGATGCTATTAAACGCCTGTACTCGAGCACCGGCGGGATTCATACCCCGCTCAGCGTAACGCGCCTCCAAGCGCTGCGTCTTCGTGGCAATGACGGGGTCAGACGGAACCGGGAAGGGTAGCCGCGGGATAATCACGGACCACAGCTTGTCGCCTGTGATGTTAAGCCCCTCGAAGAACGACTTCGAGCCTAAGAGTACGGCGTTGTCGGTATCCCGGTACAGAGCCTCCGCTTCAGCCGCGCGGCCCGGCTTCTGCGCGATGACCGGGTGGGAGACTCCGAGATCCGCCAGTTTTCGGTGTACCTCTGTCAAGTCGGCGTTCGCGGAAAATAGAACCAGTGTATTCCCGTCTGACACCTCTATCAGTCGCTTGATCTCCAGCCCGATGGCGTGGATCCACGCTGCGCGGTCCTCACCCTTACCGCTAACAGGTTTGGGTAGGTGCTTTGGCGTGTAGAGTACGGCCTGCCTCGAGTAGTTGAACGGCGTGGTACAGACGAGGCAGGTGCTCTTCGAGTTCTCGGCCGCGGGCGGCATGAGGCCGGACTCTATGGCGATGTGGCTGAAGCTACCCCCCACCGACATAGTGCCGCTAGTGGCGATAACGGCCGGGATGCGCGAAAGCTGCGCGCGTACAGCGTTGCCCGGCGTCACCGGCTTGATGGTGACCTCCCTGGCCGCGGTCTTGAAATCCGTAGTGGATACAGCGTTGATTAGGTCCTTCGACCGAGACGTGTTGGCCATCAGCTCTAGCGCGTCGCTGAGGCGGAGTGCCGCGTCTGTGAACGACTTAGACCGCGCCTTCTGAGCTATCTCAATGGCGAGCTTTGCAGTGTCGGTATACCGGCCATCGACCGCGGACGAGTTCTTCAGGTCAGCTGACATCACCGCTAGGATACGCTGAAGCTCATTCACTTCGGCCCCGATGAACTCTGGGGGGAAGACGCCGTCAATCCCTGATAGCGCGCCTTCTAGCGAAGACCACGCGGCCTCAAGGACCTTGAATGGCTGTGTACCGCCCGCTTCGGCGTACCTTCGGTGTAGGGCCGCCAGGCCTGCCTTGGAGAGTTCACGCGTCTGGGCGCTACGTAACGCCTCTGGGAACTGGTGGGCTTCGTCCAGCACCAGACTCTCGTAAGTGCCCAGTACGTTTGACTCACGCAGCAGCGCGTGTGCTAGGACGTGGTGGTTCGTCACCACGATGTGGGCGTCCTGCGCGGCCTTTACGGCCTTCACGTACCCACACTCCTTCTTGTGACGGCACTTGTCGGCGTCACACTCGTCGACGTTCACCTGAGGCCAGAAGTCCGGGTAGCCGCCGGGAAAGGACGCTACATCGCCGTTGCTGACGACGTCTCCCAGCGTCATCTGCCACTCGTCGATAGCGTACTTAGCGTTCTGGTCCTTGAGGCCGTCCGCCCTGGCCTGGCAAAAATAATTGCTAGCGCCCTTGAGTACGGTGAAGGAAAAATTCTTTTTCGTGGCAGCCTTTACCGCGGGGATGTCCTGATCGATCAGCTGGTCCTGTAGGGCTTTTTTAGCCGTAGCCACTACGACGCGGCCCTTTGACAATGCCGCCGGTACGAGGTATGCGTAGCTTTTGCCTGTACCTACCGGCGCCTCTACGAAGGTAACGCCCCCCTTGTCGATGGTCGTAGCCACTTGCCGCCCCATCAAGATCTGCCCGGCCCGCGGCGCCTTGACCAACTTTTTGTCGGGGTTTTTCAGGAATTCTTCTGTCTCGTCTACCATGGCTCTCTCCGGTGCTGACGCACCCTAACAGAAAGGTGTTGCAATGTCTGACTTCAAGGTCGGTGACTTCAAGTCCAACGGAAGCACGGAAGTACGTAAGGCGCGGGAAGCTAAGCCGAAGGCGGCTCCGGAACCCACAGCCGTAACTGGTGGCGACGCTCCGGCCGAGGCCACGACCCCCGCTGAGATCTACCGCCAGCGCCTTGCTTCCGCGGGGGTCAGCGAGGCCGAGGCGAATGCTATCTTCGATGACGTGATCAACAAGGGCTATTACCAGGAATCGGTAACGATTCGCGGTCGTAAGGCCGTCCTGCGTACCCGAACGTACGAAGATCACGTCAGGTCACTCAGTGCCGTCGAGGTTCAGGGCCCGCGTTTCCAGGCGACACAGGAAGAGCTGCAGGCGCGCCACAACCTGGCGGCCAGCCTCGTCGAGTGGAACGGTACGGTGTTTAAGACCTCCGGGGGCGACGTCGACAAGGAGTTTGGCGCCACGATGCAGACCATCCGCAAGATGGCCAGCCCCGTATACTCCTTGCTCCTGGCGGCGCTGGTGAAGTTTGACGCGAAGATCTACGTCGTGTTCTCTGACGGAGCCGCGGAAAGTTTTTAAGCCGCCCGGCGGGCGTCGCCAGAGCTACCTGGATGTCCCGCGGGTTGTCGCTACCCGCCCGCGGGAGTCCTAGAGACCTGGTTCTCCGGGAGCTGTTGACGCGGGAGCACGCGGCCCGTGCGGCCGAGGTAAGCCTGTTTGCGCGCCTCATAGGCGTCACCGCGAACGTGTCCGCCGACAAAATAGCTCGCGCGCTAGACACTTACTTCGACGAGATCACGCACGCAAGGTACGCCCGTAAGCCGCCGGCCAAGGTGGGGGAACAGGATGACCACGAGGCCGCGCTGCTCGCGAAGGTGCAGGCACTAAGCTCTGGGGACTCGTGAGGTAGAACGTGGCGGACGATTCCAACAGCATGCAGGACTCGATGGGGCTGTCGCCCCAGCCTACGGCTGTCTACGGTAGTCCGACACAACCCGTGCAGATCCCCCAGACTAAGCACCCCGGCCAGATTTCCGCGGAGCTGACTCAGCAGTCGCAGGCACAGATAGCGAACGCCGCGGTTATGACCCGAATGAATAATCTGCAGACCGGGGGTATTTTTAATCCGGCGTTTGCGGGTGGTGTTGGTGGCGGGGGTAGTACCCCGCTAGGCACGTTCGGCAATCAGTACGCAGCAAACTCCAGCATGCTGGCTTCCGGCCACTTTGGCGCGTACGGACCTACCGCCTACGGTATGATGCCGCAGCCTGGGTTCAATATGGGCATGATGCCCATGGCCGGCGCCGTCACAGATCCCGCCATGGGTATCTACCGTAATCGTTTGAGTACGGGTGGCGGCGTGCCGGTGATGCCTAACTTGCCGCGTGAGTCGCTGCTACACGGGCCGTTCTACCAGCCGCCACCCCCGGCCCTGTTCAACACCGCCATGGGCCAAGCCATGGACATGGGTACGGTCCGAGGGGCCCAGTACCAAGGCGCATTCAGCGCCGGCGTCGGCGTATCCGCTCGCACGGGTACTGATCTTATAGGTGGCTTTATCGGCGGCGGTCTTGGGGCTCTTACTGGCGGCATTATTGGCGGGCCTGTCGGCGCTAAAATAGGCGGGACCCTCGGTAGCGCCGGCGGGTTCTTTGGCATGGACGCCATCGCGGGCCAGGCCGCCGGGCAGGCGGCCCTGTCTAACCCCGTATCTAATGCAGCGCAGCGCGCTGCGCAGATGCAGGGCATCGCGAACAACTTCCTGGTCACGGGCGCGAACCTGAGCCCGTCCGGGCGCGGCTTGGATACGGGTAGCGCCACAAACTTGCAGCGGTTCATAGCGGAGACGGGCTACCGCGGAACGGCGTCAGGGTTTAACCCCGCGGACCTGACAAAGATAATGGACGTCTCGAGCCGTAACGGGCTCATGGATGCGACGCAGAACGTCGGCGACATCAAGGGGCGCGTCACGAGCATCGCCTCCGCGCTGCGTCAATTTATGCAGGTGGCCAACGAGCCTGACGTAGTAAACGCCATCAAAGAACTAGGCACAATGCGCAACATGGGCTTCTCGCTAGGGGAGGCCAACACGGCGGCGCAGAACGCGCGTACGTACGCCCGCATGGCGGGTACGACTATGCGCGCTATAGGCGAGGTTGGGCAGGCGGGTGCCTACACGTACCAGGGGTACGGCCTCAGCGCCGGTCTGGGTTCACAGATGGCTATGGGCGGTGCGGCTCTAGCGCGTCAAGGGGTGGCGGCCGGGACATTTACGGAGCAGCAGCTCGCCATGCTCGGCGGTACAGCGGGTATCGGACAGCGGCACGCCGAAATGGCGGCCTCTGTCCTCCGTATTCCGATGGTTGCAGGCAGCGTTTCGCAGATGCGACCTGACGGCGGCTTCGGTATCAACAAGGATCTGCTGGCGGACCTAGCGTCAGGCCGTATGGACATCAACGGCATGGCACGCAGTGCTTCGTCGAACCTTGCGGCCGCGGCCGCGCGTGGTGGTCCCGGGGCAATCGGGATGTACATGATGCAGCAAAACGAGCTGCAGGATCAAGTAGGGCGTGCGCTGGGGCCGGAGGGGTCCCAGCTCATGATGATGCAGCAGATTCAAGCCACTGCGAAGATGATGGGACTCAAGGGGCCCGGGGGCATGGCCACCGCGGCCATGACGATGTTCAAGGGCGACCCCGACGCGGCCCGACAAGCCGTGCAGTTGATGTCGAACCCCGAGTACTTTAAGGGGCTACAGCGGCAGGTCGACGTTTCTAGGTCGGAGAAGTCGGCTGAAAACTACGCGGCGGTTAAGAAGGCGCGCGAAGCCGACAGCTTTACGGCAAAGATGGGGCGACCATTCCGCGGGCTGTCGGACGCGTTTAATACCGGCGGCAGCTACATCGACGCGGCCAGCGATACGATATCGCAGTACTTCGCGGAAGCGGCGGAAGATAGCGCTAACGCAGAAAAGGGTCTTACTACAGGCCACTTTAACGCAGATCTCCTAGGCATGACCGCGGCGGAGCGGAAGAACATCGACGCCCTATCGGCTAGTGACATCGAGAAGTACGGCGATACTGACATCAGTCTGGCGGCCTCCAGCGGCAGTAACTACAGCGACCAGACCCTATTTGGCGATACGAACATGTTGAACTACGTCAGAGAGAAGGACGGTAGTTACAACAACATGGCCTTCCGGGGCACGCGACGCCTGTTGAACGCGTTCGGTTTTCAGCAGGGTGGCCCGATCCTTACTGCCCTGGGGTACGAGACGCATACGCTCGACGAGTCCGCCGCGAACTACGACGAAGGTGCCATCGCATCCGGCGAGATCATGAACACGTCTGAGGAGAAGCGCGACGCCGCGTACTCGGACCTCGTGAAGAAGTATGGCAGTAAGGCCAAAGCCGACGAAGTAATCAAGGCCTACGGCGCGAAGCTTCGCGGGGTCGCTAAGTCCAAGGAGGGGTTCTGGGGCCGTGACGAGAGCATGGGTGGCAAGGACTACGGCGCCATCAACACTGCACTGCGCGCGGACTACGGCATGGACGCATCCACTGCGTCTCTTGTACGCAAGGCCGGCGGCCTGGTAATTAGCGCAGGCGTGTCCCAGAAGGTTCTGGACACCTCTACGAAGGCCGCCGCGCAGGGTGCCGCTGACGCAAGTGCGATGAACGACGCCGCCGAAGAAGACGTCGAGAAGCTGGGCGACGAGGTGTTCAGCGACTGGGGTTCGGACGAGGAGCACTCCGCAGGTCTACAGGCAATATTCGGTGACAACACCGACATGGACGCAGCGGTGCTAGCGTCGCTAATGGAGACCGCCGAAAATGGTAACTTGACGGGTACCCAGAAGGCGTCCGCCCAGCTGCGCATCGACGAGTACGCCAAGCACCACAACATCGGTGTTCGTGACGCAGCGTACAAGAACGCCCGTGCGCTACGAACGCGCTTGGGGCAGGACCCTACCCAGAAGCGCATGCTTCGCTACATGGGGCAGAAGTTGGTAGATTCCGGCGTCACGGCCGATAAAATGCGTGACCGGGTCACTGGCCAGGGTAAGCAGTACCTCGCGGACAAGGCCAAACTGGCCCTGGTAGAGAGCGGCAAGACGCTGTTAGCAGAGGGTGGCGCCAGTAGCACGATCATCGCCGGGCTCGGTAAGAGCCTCACGGAGATGATTAAGGAGACTGACAAGGCGGGCGGGTCTGGCTCGTTCAAGCAGGGCTCGCACATGGCGGCGGTGTACAAAAAGTACGAAGACGCTATGTCGGCGGCCGGGTCGGACTTTAACAAGCAGGAAGAGGCCCGCACGGAGCTTAAGAATGCGTTAAGCAGCTACGCGCCCATCAGCGCGAGCAAGACCCGCGGTAACTACGACAACGGAGACTTTGAGGGGACTATGGCGGGTATCGCCGAGATGGCGGAATCGATGAGCAAGGAGTTCCCGCAGGCCATCGGTACGTTCCAGAAATCGTCCGACGCTATGCTCGTGGCCGCTCAGCTGCTCATCAAGTACGCCGAAGCGTGGCAGGGGCGTACGCGGCTAGGTCCCCCGGGGTACTGACATGTCCAAATTACTACTACCTACTTCAGACGCTGTCGTACGTGCGGTGCTGCTAAGGAGCATCGAAGACCGTATGGCGGGCCGCGACACCGCCCTAGTGACACCTAGCGCACGTAAACTGGCTCGACTGCTACTGTCGCGCGGAGGTGAAGTCCTACAGGTTGACGACACCGTAACCAGTACGGTGCTCGACCTCTCCGGCGGAGATGTGGGAGCTGCGCGATGAGCGAACAGCCGGCCGGCTTGATTCCAGGCAACGCCATTACCGCACAAGTGGACGGTAAGGAGACGAGGGGTACCGGCGGTGGCGTGTTTGGTCGCTGGCCCGGCGCTACGCCGCGTTACGCTAAGAATACAGGCGGGGTGAACGACGACTTCAAGAACTCGATGGCCCGGATGTACCTGTGGCTTGACGACAACCAGCGTAAGAAGTTGACTGCGATGACATCGGGGGACGCGCGGCTTACAGGTCTTATCGGTAAACTAGCCGCAGCGGCTCGAGATGGTGTGGGCGGTTACATAGAATTTCTACTACAGAACGCGAACCACGCGTTTCGGGAAAAACTCGAGATAATTGACACCCTAGCGGATAAATACTCTGCGTACGCTTTTGGGCAGGCGCCTCCGGAGTTTACATACAGCGCCGTACTCCTGAACTCTATGCAGGACGACCAGGCAAAAAACATGTTTAGGCTGTATCGCAGTGTTCTTCGCGCGATACAGACAGCGCACTTAAAGGCTGACGTACACCTGCAGTACGACGGCATGATTGTCTCAGGCGTACTGACGACATTCCAGTGGCAGCTGCAGGCGCAGGATGAGTCCTACTGCCCGGGCGGATTTACGATGCTCGTCCGCAGAATAACGCTGCTGCCTACGGGCAGTACGGACATCTACGACGGTACTGGGGGTGTGGTTACTACCGCGGCCGCGTCTACGGGCGTACTAAACGGTTTGCGCGTCACCGCTACTGCGGGAGCCGCCACACGACCGGTGACACTTACGCCGGTCCCCCAGGTCGCGCCAAACGCGTCGTCAGCCCCAGCTGCTAGCGCTAACGCGGGCGCTACGGCAGCCACACCGCCCGCACCGGCCGCAAAAGCACCTGACGCCGGCGGCGTCTGTAGCGCCAATAAATCCTGCGCCCCACCGCCTGACCAGGCAATGTCCAGCGAGCCCCCGTAATGACGATCGTAGACGGACTATCGACCCCGTACGGCGTGCGCGGTAACGCGTCGCTAGAGCGACTTCGCTCTGCGGCGATGACTGCGGCTAAGCCGGGTGGGTCGGACCTTGAAAAAGCAAACTACCTATTCAGCTGGGCTCTGAAGGGTGAGCTGCGCGCGCTTTTCGTAGATCAAGCACCCGCCCAAGAGGCGCTGGCTGAGGGCTCGTCTAGCGGAGAGTTCGCGCGTGCGCTCGACGCCGCGGCGCCGTCCGTCCTCGACCTGGCGGCTGCTATGCCTTACGCAAACGTGGGTACGCAGACCATGGAACTGCTGCGCGCCTTTATCTCTAGCGACTTTCCCCACAAGCGGGTAGAGGGGTACTGCGCCCTGCTGTGCGTGTGTGCGGCGCGAAGGAAGTTTTGATGAGCCGCGTAAGCCGAGTATCTCAGGATGCGGTCACGCCTAACCCTGTACTGCCCGGGGATTATCTCTGCTACATAAACGGTCTGTGCGTACCTATCGCAGGCGCTACCGTTCAGTACGGCGTAGGGCAGGTGCCTGAGTGCTCCATCAACTTCTACCCCAGCAAGCTCATGCGCCGGTTTGGAGCGGAAGACAGAGTTGAGGTCGTCCTTTTCTACCTCGACAACCACTACGCGCCCGACAAGCCTGAGTACAGGCTGCTTTTTGAGGGTGAGATCGTCAGCTGGTCGTACAGTACGTCGGGCGAAGGACGTTCGATGACGGCTACCGCCGTTGCCGACATCTCGATCTTCAACCAGGTGCAGTACAGCCTTTTGAACACCGTCGGGCGCGTCGCAAACGCGACACTGGATCCTAACGAGAGTAATACGGTCACACAAGCTGGCGTGTACTACGGCTACTCGCTGTTCCAGTACGGCCTGCTATACCAGTACGACTCAGCAAGCACTCCGGTGCCCAGTATCAGGCGGCCGTACGACCTGCTATTTAACGCCGTTCGCGGGCTTGCCGACCGGTCGGTGGCTCCGGGGCAGCGCTCCATACCTGTTGTCAATTTCTACAGCAGGTGGGCGCGTAGGCGTAACTACATAAACCGTTTCGTGGCATCGCCGTGGTTTGACGACCCTATCGCAGAAGCTGACGGCGTGTTCCCCATCTTCAAAACCGCAAAAGCGATGGGCGCCCTTAAGACGATGCAGGACTCCATCGCGCAAGCGGGTGCCGACGGCAACCTGTACGAGATTCTGACGCGCGCCTTCCAGAGCGTGTACTTCGAAATCGCGATGCTCCCTACCGCCCCCGCCATGCACGTGAGGCTGGAGGACGGGGTTATCGAGGGGGCGCCTGGATCGGTTAACTTTGAAGGTGCGGCTGAAAAGCATCCGCTGCGTCTGGCTAACTACTACGCCAAACCGCAGATGCTATTCTCCATCCCCCCGATGTGTAACGTGCTCTTCCCGAGCATGATTAAGTCCATCCAGTATCAGGAGAACTTCCGGGTACAGCCCACCCGCATTTACCTGAACGATGAGTTCGTGTCGAACCTGCTACCGTCGTCCGAGCTTGCTATCAACGCGCTTACGCTTGCGTACCCGCCTGAAGCCAAGGC
>Ga0255104_1000250_pt1 | contig 15382 bp, 15 predicted proteins | sample Law_Cont_RepC_0h_FD_188446 | JGI IMG/M metagenome (GOLD analysis project Ga0255104, IMG submission 188446) | Freshwater microbial communities from St. Lawrence River, New York, United States - Law_Cont_RepC_0h | ecosystem: Environmental > Aquatic > Freshwater > River | place: USA: New York... | reverse complement strand
CGGCCCATTGGATGATGGTGGAATCGCTGGATCACCCGTTCCCGTTAAGGTCGTCGGTGTCCTGAAGAGCGACATTTGGGTCGCGATGTCTAGTCGTACATTTACAGACAAAACGTTTCTGCTAACGCCAAAATGTTTACTGTTTACGACGAAGGTTCCATCGGACCTTGATGTCGTGAACGAACGCCTCATGCCGGTAGGGCGCAAAGGAGATGGCTTCTTGTCTCCAGAAAAAGTCAACGTCCTTACGCGAGCAAATCTTCTGGCAGAGGTCCGTGACTCTTTGTCATCGATGTACATGATCATGGAGGTTGTCAGCGCTACGGTGATTTTCGTAATTGCGTTGATGAGTGGGATGCTAAGTAATATCTACTTTACGCAACGCATTCCTGAGTTTGGAGTGCTGGCGGCGCTCGGTATCAGTCGTGCCCGTTTGATGATGAAGATTGTGTGGGAGACGGTCATTCTTACCGTGATTGCATGGGCGATAGGAAGCGTGCTTTCGGTGTTTTTGCTAACCTACCTGGCAGCAAATGTATTCAAACAGAGAGGTCTCTTTCTGGATGCCATGGACCCATGGGCCTATCAACATACGCTGCCTATTCCCGTAGCTATCACAATCTTTGCGATGGTAACAGTTTGGGTTCGCTTGAAGAGACTGGATGCTGTGTCTGTAATAGAGAGACGATAGGTGGATTCTAATGCTGTCATGCAATGATATTTGCCTCGATTACGTGGAAGCGACGCGCGTCACGCATGCGCTGAAAGGTGTTAGCCTGGATTTTTCACCAAACAAACTCCACGGAATCATGGGGCCAAGTGGTTCGGGTAAATCGTCGCTGCTGTATATCCTGTGCGGTCTCAAGTCGCCGACAGCGGGAAATGTAGCACTGGATGGCACATCGATTACTAACATGTCGGATGCTGCATGTGCGCGTCTGCGAAGTCAGAAATTTGGCTTTGTTTTTCAGCAACCTTTTTTGCTGAACTACCTAACAGCTCTTGAAAATATCCTTGTTGGTATCAATCCTGATGAGCTGTCTGCATCCGTTCAGAAGGCTGAATCCTTACTCTCGTATCTTGGTCTCGACGGAATGGGGGATAAGTATCCATCAATGCTGTCTGGCGGTGAAAGACAGCGTGTGGCTGTTGCGCGAGCTTTGATTGGCAATCCTGACATTGTGTTTGCTGATGAGCCAACGGCAGCATTGGACAAGGATAATGGCTATAAGGTGATGAGCGCGCTGGCAGACTGGGCAGTAGATCACACCGTTATTGTGGTGACCCATGATGCTGACATGCTCAAGGGTGCCGACGTTATTCATCATTTGATAGGTGGATGCCTGGTGGACGACCAATCATCCAATGTCCGATAACACACCAACTCAGTTTAGCGTTTCTCCTGAGTTAATTCTGGATGTGCTGCATACGCCAAGTATTCTGCGACTATCTTTGCGAGCTCCAGGCTACATGAATGTCAATGGCTGCAGTCTCGTGGCGTTCACCCTGTTTTGTAACTTTGTTCTAGCGATGCTTGCGATTGTGTCACGCAAGTCGGTGTCACGCGATGCCAGTGACTTTTTCAGCCCATCTGGTAACCACTTCGGCTTTCTATGGCTTGTGTCGACAATAGTTACGTTTATAGGATTACCAATCTTTCTCGTATACGTCCTGCGGCCTGTTCGGCAGGTCACATTTGATAAGACGAGAAATGAATTTTTGTCTGGAAACAAAAGATTGTGTGCATTGACTAAGCTGGACTACATCCGATTGACGGATAGTCAGGACACGGATCGCAAGAGTCTGACATCGGTGTCAATTGATTACGCGGATGGAAACATCTTCGAGCTTGTTGAGGTGTACGACGAGCAGATGGCGAGGGATATTGCGAATCTGATCAGCCGCCATGTGGGGAAAAAAATTGTCTGGGCAGAGCGTGGTAACTTTCCGGATCAAATGGCCCGTGAGAACCCAGGTTCAGATTAACCGCCAAGGCTGGTGCTGTTAGAGAAAAATGCAACATAACATGCATTATCGGACGTTAGATGAGATCCGCTTTTTGGTCTTTCAATAATGGCCTAAGCATAAAAAAAAGGCCGGGATACCCGGCCTATAGTGATTTTAGGGAAAACTCAAACGACCCCGAATATCAGAAAAGTCATCCATTTTCTGGCATCAAGCGGCTAGAAAGCGTGTCCAGCTGCTCATGGCAACGCTTAACCAGTGCATCCACAGAGTCAGACCCTGAGACCATCGTCTTCTTACTGCCCCTAAGGACATAGGCTGCTGTCGCCGCTGCGGTAACCGCACCAACAACACTTAGCATCACGACTGCACTTCGAATTGATCCAGACATTTCAGAACTCCCGCCAAAACGTAGTCAATATCCAAGGATGCAACATTCATACCATTTGACGCACCAACAACGATACAATTTTACAATTACCGCGTGTTCATTGATGCACTTCAGTCACCCGGAGACAAAAATATAGAAATTGATCATCAACGTTGATGCGTCACCAAAGATGCTGCCAGCTCTCTGGTATACGACGCATAGAGCGCCAGACCATCCTGGTGATGCTGCTCAAGACGATACTCCATCACGTCATTAAAGTAGTGCAGCGCGCGCGCTTCCGTTGTTCCATGCTTTGCCGCTCGCGCAGCAGCGAGATAGGAAAAGTTGCTCGTTCCCCAGTCACATGCCTGATGTAGCAAGTCTCTGAGCTCAGAGGCAATTACATTCCTAGATGTCCAAACTGCATAGACGAATGGCAGCCCCGTCCAATCAAACCATTCCTGACCAAGATCATACACATATGGATAGGCATCGATTTGTGCGTAACCATTGTCACCAATCAGTACCGCAGCATCAGCAGTTTTTGTCATGGATGTGAGATCTGGTTGGTGATGCGCATAACTACAGGAAATCCCGTACCGCTTTACCATAAGGATTTGCAGCAACACATTTGATGTATTACTACTGCTATCGAGGGCGACTGACTCGACGGACGTTATCGGACATTTAGAAAACAGACGCACACTCTCTACAGATCCAGTCGCCGCCACACCGATTTCATCGATTGTGTGCATCTCAGGCTGAAGAATCGCCTGCAGCGTTGAAACCAGACCAACAGAAACATCCTCGTGAGAAATCAGCTTCGCAAGCACCGATGGAACCGCATCAACAACCGATACTCCCCTGTCATGACCTGCAAAATGGAACCAGTCCACCAGCGGACATGCATTCAGGTACGGAACCGTCCCAACCACATAAGTTCGGTCAGACATAGAGAGAAATCCAGATTCCAAGCATCAACAGAAATGAGATGGCCACATTACAGTTGAAGAACGCGAGGTTTACCTTACGGATGTCGGAGGGATCCATCACGACGTGTTCATAGGCGAGTAGCGCCCCCACTCCGCTCACTGCAACCCAGTACGGCCAACCTAAGTTTGTCGTCAGTGGAAGGCAACACAACGCGATGAACATCGCGACGTGAGAAATACGCGCGATCACCAATGCCCCTCGCGCGCCGAAGCGTACTGGCACAGAATGCAACCCAGCCTCGCGATCGAAGTCGAGATCCTGAAGCGCATATAACGTGTCGAAGCCGATTAGCCAGCAGATGACTGCCGAGGCAAGGACAATCGGAGCTAAAGCAAGCTTTCCTGTCACCGCAATCCAAGCCCCCACTGGCGCGATGGCTAGCGCAACGCCAAGCCACGCATGTGCCGATGCCGAAACACGCTTTGCATGGGAATATCCAAAGACAATCATCAGTGCAACCGGCGATAATATTGCTGCGAGCGGGTTGAGGAAATATGCCCCTAGCATAAACAAGAAGGCCATGACTGCCGTAAAGATTGATGCAAACAGAACCGTGATCTTCCCAGCCGGTATTTCCCGGGCGGCCGTTCTCGGATTACGTGCATCAATATCACGGTCAACAATTCGGTTGTAAGCCATTGCTGCGCTTCTCGCAGTCACCATACATAACAGAATCAAGCCAGCTTGACGGAAAGTCGGAAGGCCATTCGCTCCAAGGAGCGCACCCGCAGCCGCAAATGGAAGCGCAAATAGAGTGTGCTCAAACCGAATCAGGTTCATCAGGTCGCGGACTTTGCCCCCGACTGAAGCGGCAGCAGACATCTACTTCATCCATTCCTTCGATGCAGTTTGGAGCCCAAGCTGCGCTAATGCCCGGTCAACAACGGTATCGATGGCATCAACGAGAGTCAATGGCTTGTGGTAGAAACTTGGACATGCTGGGAGAACAATGGCTCCAGCTTCTGTCACTGCTGTCATGTTCCGTAAGTGAATCAACGACAGCGGCGTCTCTCGGGCGAGCAAAACTAGTTTTCGTCGTTCCTTTAGACACACATCCGCCGCGCGGCACATCAAGTCATCGGATGTTCCAGCGGCAATACGTCCAAGTGTCCCCATTGAACACGGTGCAATCAACATCCCGCAGTGCCTGTAACTGCCAGATGCAGGAGGCTCAAAATAGGACTTTGGGTTGCACACATGGACATCCGCCTTGAAGCTACCGAGCTGTTCTAGAAAGGCTTCAATCGTAGGCGCATGGTCATCGAGCTCAGTCCGGATGATGTCCTGAACATTTGCGCTCGCGATGACCTGAATTTCATCCGCCAGATGGACAAGCTTTTCGAGGGAGCGCAAGCCGTAGAGCACGCCACTCGCACCTGTGATCCCTAGAATCACCCGCGTTGGAGTCGCCATCATGACTTGTCAGTTCCCGACATCAATCCCAGCTGTTCCAGCAGTGCATCGGCTTTAGCCTGAACCTCAGGGGTCATTTCGATGACCGGTGGCCACTCGCGATTGAATCCTTCTTCAGGAAGCTTTCGAGTTGCATCGATACCCATTTTACTGCCGTAACCCATTACACGCGCAGCATGGTCAAGGACATCAATTGGTCCCATCACAAACTCGGTATCGCGCTGCGGATCGATATTGTTTGACACCGCCCAGAGGACCTCACCAAGGTTCTGTACATCAACAGACTCATCAACAACAATGATGATCTTCGAAAACATCATTTGGCCAAGTCCCCAGAGAGCGTGCATCACCTTACGGGCATGACCAGGGAATCGCTTGCGAATCTTGACAATCGCAACGTGATGAAAGGTACCTTCGACGGGCAGGTTGTAGTCGATGATTTCAGGGACAAATAGTCTGACGAGTGGAAGGAACAAGCGTTCCGTCGCTTTTCCAAGCCAGCCATCCTCCATCGGAGGACGCCCAACAATCGTGGCAGGATAAATCGCATCCGAACGCATCGTTATCGCTGTGATATGAAAGACCGGGTACGGCTCTTCGAGCGTGTAAAAGCCTGTGTGGTCTCCAAAGGGTCCTTCAATCCGGCGTTCGGATGGGGCAACAAAGCCCTCCAAGACAAAATCACAATCAGCGGGCACTTCAATGTCGACGGTTTTGCAGCGGACCATGTCTACAGGCTTTTTTCGAAGGAAGCCTGCGAATGCCATTTCGTCGATGCCATCCGGGAGCGGCGCAGTCGCCGCATACGCATAACAGGGATCTCCCCCCAGAGCTACCGCAACTGGAATGGGTTTGTTTTGTGCTTCATACTCGGCGTGGTGACGGCTTCCAACTTTGTGGCGCTGCCAGTGCATACCAGCCGTTTTGTCATCGTAGACTTGGACACGGTACATCCCGACATTGCGACTTCCCGAAACCGGGTCTTTTGTAAACACCATCGGCAGCGTAATAAAGCGTCCCCCATCAAGGGGCCAACACTTTAGGACAGGAAGCGCCGTTAGCTTTACATCATCCCCTTGCCAAACGATGTCTTGGCATCTCCCTTTGCTCACAATACGCGGTGCGGCATCCCGGCCAATTTTGGCAAGCCCCGGAAGTAACATCGCTTTGCCAAGCATCGTCGGAGGCATTGTTGACGGCAAGGCGACCAAATCTGCAATACGTTTCGCGGCGTCATCCAAGGAGGTCACGCCAAGGGCCATTGCCATGCGCTTATCGGAGCCATACATACCGATTGCAACACTGAATTGCGAGCCAGTGGCATTCTCGAAAACGACAGCAGGTCCGCCACTTTTTACCAAGCGGTCCGCCATAGCCGTCATTTCAAGGACAGGATTGACTTCGACAGAAATCCGTCTCAGCTCACCTTCCGCTTCAAGCGCACGAACAAAATCCAACGTCCCATCGAATGGCATGGCTACATTGCACCTAATTTCACAATCTAGAGAAAGTGTACCTGTCTCCTATGTAATTACGACCGGAGCGGATTTCCAGATTCGAGTTTACGCAATGCCTCAAAGCGCTTGATCGTGCCGCGGTCTTTGGCTTCCCGAAGACGATGTTCAAGGACAATGGACTTACCAAGACGTAGCAGGCGTATCCACCTAGCACCGCGAACCGCATCAGCCTCAGCAACATCCTGAGCAGCATCAATTTTTTCGCAAACCTTTAAGTAGCTTTCCAAAACATCAGGATTTGCCTGGAGAAAATGTACGGCACGCCCTCTCTCAACACGGGACAGATTTGGATCCGTGCCGCCGCGGCGCGAAAGATTTGGAAATTGTGCAGAAAGCGCAGCTACAGACTTTGCCAGCTCCTCTCTGACATCCGCCGGATACACGACTTGTGCATCCCCTTGACGACCACGTCGACGAAACTCGGACAAGGCCACTTCCAGCCGCTTTTCCGTCAGAGCTTCTCCGCCGATTTTCTCGCACAAACCAACGAGTGCCGCTCTTTGCGCAGGATTAGCCCACTTGAGGACATCCGCCCAAGGGGTTGCTGCAACCTCATTGTCATCCGTGACTGGCACAAACTTCCGGAGGAATGCATCGGATGTCACAACAGGGACATCAATGGATGGATCTTCGATCAGCGAAAAGTAATAAGCCTCATCAAAGCCCGTCCAGCCATTGCCGTTGTAATCAGGCATTTGCACCGTGCGACCGACACGGTCTTTGCCGGTGATCGCAGCTAGAAATGTGCTTGAAAAGTCTCGGTATTCAGCCTCGTTCAGCTCTGGAGTACACCCGGCGGCTACACGATCTGGAGTTGCGGCAAAAAAGCCACAGACCTGCCGGTCAAGCAGTCCACTTTGCTCATTTGCCCCTTCGAAGATGACATTTGCAAAAGCACCACTGAAACACTGAACCATTAAGATTGTGACAGGGACGCCCTTTTTAACCTTTTCGAGCTGTGTAACGAGCTCCGCAGGAGTCATCCCCTCTTCTCTCCAGAGATCATAGCGATTTGTATCAAAGCCCGTTCGTCCACGCGAGCCATGTCCCGTAAAGTACAGGAACACAGGGTCCTTGCTTCGCTCTTTTTCAAGCTGACCAAATGCCGCCTCAATAGACGACTTCTTACTCGCAGCATCAATCCGACTAACAGAGCTCGGTCGATAGGCTATCGGTGTATCTTTAGCAACATCTGTTGGGCCATCGCCAAAAAATGTTGCCAAAACCCTGTGTGCCTTTGTACGCACGGGAGAAATCTGGACCGTTTCAGTCGTACTCGTGCCATCTCCAAACATCACAAATGAATTCGACCATTCTGGGAGAATAGACATCATCCACTTGACATTGTTTTCGATCGCCACCTGGTTGCTCTCGGGCGTGGGACCGCCTCCGAAAATGACAACGCGGAGCGAAGGACCCGATGCGGATGCAATCGCAAAAGACGCTGTAGCAGCGATGGTTGCCACGACCGCAGCGCTGCGGCGGGTACTTGCTAGTTGAAAAAGTCGATTAAACATTGCCATCTCGAACATGCCTCCGGAGCTGGCCCGGGTTGATGACAGCATCCAGTGCTGCCTCTGGGGTCCGCTCAATCACCATCACACGTTTCCCAAGCTTTTCTTCCAGCTGATCCACTGTCATCTCATCAAGAAAAACTTCTTCGCCATCACGCAGCATCACGCTTGGAATAACAATCGTCTCGTTTGCATCGAAGGTCTCCATCGCTCGCACGATGTCACGCCCCACGATCAACCCTGCAATGTTAATATTCCCCTCGAAGAACCAGTTATGCACTGCACATACATTGACTGAGACGCCGTCGATTTCAGAGAGGCTTGCGGCTAGCGTACGCAGCAACGGCGCTGCAACCTCACCCGTCACAAATGTGTAGGTACCAGGGCTGACCACGGAAGCTGGCATCGTATTACGAACCTTGTTGAGTGAGTCAAGGAACAAGCGTACCAGCCCGACGCCATCTTCAAGCTGTGGAAACCCCTCATACTCTGGACGACTTGGAATCTCCCGATTGGTCATTAAGTAGAACTCATCGCTTGGATAGACAAATCGTGTCCCAAGACGCTTGAGGTAATCCTCACGAAGTGCACCAAGCGTATCGAGCACGCCAGCGGCCATCGCTGAATTTACCGTCTTGACCGGTGCCAAGCGTTCTCTAAACTGTGTTATACCGATTGGAACAACGGCAACAGACAGCACTCCGCCATAGGTCCCACGGTTTTCAGGATGAAGGTTCGCGAGCTCGGTAACCGTCTCCATCAGGATCTCATTGTCGTTATACTCTGGAACCAAAACGATCTGAGCATGCACTTGGATCCGGGCATCGGCGAGACGTTGCAGTATCGGCAATATCGCCTCGGGTCCCTTGCGGCCTAGAATCTTCCCACGCGCCTCAGGATCCGTCGCATGAACACTCACAAACATCGGGCTGAGTTTCTGCTCACAAATGCGGTCGAGCTCACCCTCTTTGAGATTGGTGAGTGTTACATAGTTGCCGTGCAGAAAGGAAAGCCGGTAGTCATCATCCTTGATGTATAGCGATGGACGCAGGCCTTTTGGCTGTTGGTACAAAAAGCAGAAAACACACTTGTTTTTACAGATGTGCAAGCGGTCGAAGAGGTCATCGGCAAACCGAATACCCAAATCTTCATCGTAGGCCTTTGCAATCGTAAACTGAAGCGCGGATGAGTCCCGAAGAACCTGCACATCCACGGAGTCACCTGCCGAGTGGAACTTCCAGTCAACAATGTCTCGTAAGGGTGCACCGTTTGCGGTCACAACACGGTCGCCTACCAGAATCCCAGCCTTCTCGGCCGTCGAACCGGCAACAACCTCTACAACCACGTTCTGCGCCAAACCACGTTCGAGATAACTTAGCCGCTCATGGGTAGCCACCGGCAATGTTAAAGCCATGTGGTCATAATACATCCTAGCGGTGTCCAAGCACGTCTCGGTATCACGGCCGGCGATATAATCGGCGCTATGCAATATGGGCGCCCTGATGGCACATTTGATATCGTCCCCCCCGTTCCTTGTGGCCGTAAAGAAGCAAGATCGTTTGTCAACGACTCCGCATGCTGGCTGCATGTCGAGGCGGTCTTCCGCAAAGTATGCAAGGCGTATGGCTTTGCAGAGATCCGAACACCTATCTTTGAACAGACCGATCTTTTCCACCGGGCTGTTGGAGATGGCACAGACATCGTGGCGAAGGAAACATACGACCTCGTCACGCGCGGTGGCGATCGATTAACGCTACGCCCTGAAGGTACCGCCGGAGCCATTCGGGCCTACGTCTCAGAACGCCTTTGGATTGAGCGCCCAATCGCAAAGCTCCTCTACATTGGCCCTAACTTCCGCTACGAACGCGCACAGCGTGGCCGCTACCGTCAACACCATCAAGCAGGTGTCGAAGTCCTCGGCGCATCGATGCCATCCATTGATGCAGAAATCATTGATTTAGCCGTCGCATTTTACAAAGCTCTCGGAATCACAGACCTAACCGTCAAAGTTAACAGCGTTGGTACCAAGGAATCGCGTGTTGCTTACGTCGATGCGCTGAAAGCCTACGCTGAGCCACTGTTGTCGGAAATGAGTGATGACAACAAGCGCCGCTTTGAACAGAATCCGCTGCGGATGTTGGATTCCAAGGACAAGCGCGACATCGCGTTACTCGAAAATGCTCCGAACCTTGTCGATTTCCTAGATGATGCATCGGCTGAACACTTCAACAAGGTGTGTTCCTATCTCGATGCCCTTGGTATTCCGTATGAAGTTGATCACCGTCTGGTTCGCGGGTTTGACTATTACACGCGCACTGCATTTGAAATTCAGTGCAAAGTGCTGGGTGATAAGGCACTCGGTGGTGGTGGACGCTATAACCAGCTCGTTGAGCAGCTCGGTGGTCCAGCCACGCCTGGTATCGGCTTTGGACTAGGTATCGAACGCGTTCTGATTACCATTGAAGAGCTTGGCCTCCCACGCCCAGGTGGTAATCAGCTGGATGCTTTCATCTGCCCGATGGGAGATGCAGCACGGGATGCAGCAACCACGCTTGCGAGTCGTCTGCGGCATGCGGGTCTGAGCATTGATGTTGACTATCTTGGTCGTCGCCTGAAAGCGATGCTCGAAATGGCGGATGCCGGCGGCGCACGTTACGCGATTGTCATCGGGGACGATGAACTAGCCGCTCAGACAGCATCGGTGCGTGAACTGGCAACCCAAACACAGCACACAGTTTCGATCGCTGACCTCGCAGCTTTCATTCGCGGATAAGCTTGCAGGGGCTTATGCCCCTGCCTCCTGCCGCTCTCTGATTTGCTCCTCGACCAAGCGGTACGTACGCCACTCATCGGTTAAGTTACACGCCCCGCGCTTTTCATAAAATGTAATGCCAAGCATATTCCAGTGTAGACATGTCCATTCCATTCGGCCGCAGTCACGCAACAGAACTTCGCTCTCAAGCGCATTCCAAAGCGACCGCCCAATACCCGCGCCGCGGAAGTCCGGATGAACAAACAAGTCTTCTAAATACAGTGTTGGCTTGGCCAGAAAAGTCGAATAGGTCTCGAAAAACACGCAATATCCGACAGGTCGATCATCGAGCCATGCCAGCCAAGCCGTGAACTTTGGAATATCTGCGAGCGCATGAGCCTTCAGGCGCTCTACGGCTTCGGGAGTCGGTCGGTCAAGCTTTTCGTAGTCCGCCAACGCATTAACCAAGTCAATCCAGTCACCGGCATCCGCTTCAGTAACTGGTCTAATCGACACAGAGTGTCCAGTATTTTGCATAGCATGCATGATACATCCAGCAACTTTCTCCTTGGTGGTAGACTTTCCACGTGGATAGACAACATGTATCGCCCCGGGTCTCAGCACTGCGTCCATACTCACCCGGCAAGCCAATCGAGGACGTCAAGCGGGAACTCGGAATCACCGGAGATATCGTAAAACTAGCCAGTAACGAAAATCCTCTGGGCCCCTGCCCTGCTTCCATCAAGGCCGTTCAGGAGCGAATGCTTTCGACGCACATGTACCCCGATGCAGCTTGCATCGAGCTTGCAAATGTAATCGCATCGAAACTGAATGTATCGACCGACCAGCTGCTTTTCGGCAACGGTTCGGATGAGTGTATCCACCTTCTAGGGCTTACATTCCTCGATGAAGGTGATGAAGTCGTTACCGGTCAACCGACATTTGTTCTGTACGAAGCGGCGGCGACACTTGCCGGTGCTAAACGCATTGGCGTACCGCTGACCGATGGTGACCTCCGCCATGATGCTGAGTCAATGGTGAAGGCATTTACCGAAAAGACCCGCTTGGTTATCATTGCAAACCCGCATAATCCAACTGGTAGCATCATCACTAAATCAGATGTCGATCACATCCTGGAGAATCTTCCATCACGGGCTTATCTGATTCTCGATGAAGCCTATGTGGATTACATCGATCCCGAAAGCGACTTTCCGTTTGCTATCGAATACATCAAGGCGGGCAAGCCGGTTATCGGTCTGAGAACTTTCTCTAAGATGTACGGTCTTGCAGGCTTTCGAGTTGGCTACGCGGTTGCCGCACCAGATGTGATTGCATCCATGCAAAAGCCAAGATCTCCATTTAACGTGAATATCCTCGCGCAAGCGGCAGCGATTGCAGCATCCAATGATGACACATTTGTAGAAGCCAGTAAGACGGTCAACGCGGATGGGATGGCACAGCTCACATTGGGTGCTGAGACCCTCGGGATGTCGGTCGTGCCTAGTCATGCAAACTTCATCCTGATTGATACGAAGCGTCCTTGCCGCGATGTTTACGACTTGCTGCTCCGCGATGGGGTGATCGTGAGAACGGGTGACATATTTGGGCTCCCAACGATGCTGCGTGTCACGATTGGAACACAAGCCCAGAATGAAAAATTTCTGGATACACTGACATCGGCTGCTGCTAAGGTCCAACCCATATGCGGCTAACAGGATGTGTTGCGACTGCAGTTATTGGTTTGAGCGTGATTTGCGTGACTGGCTGCGCTGATAAGCAAAAAGTAACGTCTCAGGAAACATCCGTTACCCTCTCCGTTGATATGCCACGGGTCCAGACATTGCAGTTTCTCAAACAAAGTGCATCGACACTGAAGCTCGGTGACGTTCGAAATGAAAACGATGACACGATTGTTGCCGGAGCATCCAAGGCTGTGGCGTCAGGTCCAGCAGCAGGACCAGTGACGGTCATCTTGAGTGGTAATGAAAATTCCGTATCGCAGTGGTCTGGAATGATCATGGACAAACTCCCGGCGAAAAAGCTCTAGCCAAAGCATACTAAAAATGAAAAGCCTCCGTGACCGCTCGGTCATGGAGGCTTTTTGCAATTGTGGCTTGTTGATTCTAGTGATCTTGAAGCGAATCTCCAAGCTCGACCACTTCCCACAATCGGCCATCAAAGGACCGAACCACGACGACTGGGATGTTGTCGACATTTTTCCACACCCACTGGGTGATGGACTTGCTCGATGGTTGTCGATTTCGGAGGTTGACACCAATAGATGCAGCGGCATCCACTGGCGATGAAAATGGGATACGACTCGTGACTACGATTTGCGTAGCTTTGGTTTGCTTAAAACCGACGAATACTCCCGCATTCTCGATTTCGTATTCACGGAACTTGTTATCCTTACCAACATTCCTTGGACGCCCAAGCATGCGATCGGATACGGATTCTGATTGATTGTAGACCTGTTTTGCATTGAACAGCTTGCCGTTTGCCTGGGATGGTACCGTTATCCCCGCAACAGCCAGCAGTAATGCGACCGAAATGATTGTGCTCTTCACGATGGACTTTCTCCAGAACGAGTCGCTCAAACTGGCGACTTCGCTATACCAGCTAAGTGAGCAACTTCCGTACCACATTGCCTTCAACATCCGTTAACCTAAAATCTCGACCTTGGTAACGATATGTAAGTCGCGTATGATCGACTCCCATGAGATGCAGAATCGTAGCGTTAAGATCGTGAATATGCACGGGGTCCTTTGTGATGTTGTAGCAGAAATCATCTGTTTCTCCTATGACATTACCCCCGCGCACACCGGCTCCGGCCATCCAAAGTGAGAAACACCGACCATGGTGGTCCCGACCATAGTTTTCCGTTGTCAGTGCACCCTGACAATAAACAGTCCTTCCGAACTCACCGCCCCAGACAACCAGCGTGTCATCGAGAAGCCCCCTCTGTGCAAGGTCATTCACTAGCGCCGCACTCGCTTGATCGGTATCCCGGGCTTGACCGCGTAGCTGCGTAGGAAGGTTTCCATGTTGATCCCATCCCCTATGGAACAGCTGAACAAACCGAACACCTTTTTCAAGGAGCCTGCGGGCAAGCAGACAGTTTGCGGCGAACGTTCCAGGCTTCTTCGCATCCGGTCCGTATGAAGCAAATGTGCTCTCAGACTCCTTCGAAATGTCCATCAGGTCTGGAACACTTGATTGCATCCGGAACGCCATTTCATACTGGCTGATGCGTGTATCTACCTCTGGATCCTGATACGTGGATGCGGTTACGCGGTTGGTTGCGGCAATCGTGTCAAGCATCTGACGCCGGGTAGAAGCATCTATTCCTGGAGGATTCTTCAAATAGAGAACCGGGTCTCCAACGCTTCTGAGCTTTACGCCCTGATGGACACTTGGCAAGAAACCAGGTCCCCAAAGTCGGCCAAACAAAGGCTGGTCGTTTGGATTGCCAGTTCCCTGAGAAATCAGGACGATGTAGCCGGGGAGGTCTTTGTTCATACTCCCAAGGCCATAACTCATCCAGGCACCAATCGATGGTCTTCCTGGCTGCTGAGACCCCGTTTGAATAAATGTAATCGCCGGATCGTGATTGATTGCCTCGGTATGCATCGACCGAATCAACGTCATCCGGTCCGCAAGCCCTCCAATGTGTGGAATGACTTCGGACATCCAAATGCCAGATTTGCCATACTGCTTAAAGTTAAACGTTGTGGGTGCGCAAGGGAAACGTGTCTGACCGCTTGTCATTCCGGTGATACGTTGACCGTTGCGAATGCTGTCTGGCAGGTCTTTGTCAAATTGCGATGCAAGCTGCGGCTTGTAATCAAACAAATCGATATGGCTGGGTGCACCGGATTGAAACAGGTATACGACGCGTTTCGCTTTAACTGGAGCTGCAGCGATAGCACTTTGTCCCGCTGTCGCCATCACATCGGAGAGAGCAGCAAGACCTATCCCTGTCGCCCCGCGACCGAATAGCTGCCGCCGTGTAAGAAGTAACCCACGTTCAACCAAAGGATTCGCTTGTAAATGGTCAATCATCTGGTACCTTCTCCATAACGACCCGGATTTGAACCACTCTACCCTTACTTCGAACCATCTTCCATGGACGTGTTTACCCCGCACTCCTTTGGAACATATAACTGCTCAGATTCGTATGATTTACATCGCTTTGACAGACGGTGATGTCGTGTAACATATGGCATCAGAACCGCGATTAGTTGTTAGAGCCCACGGGCCACACTAGTACAGGAATCACACACACTTTGGAATCAGAAACAATTCTCACACCGCTGGAGCAAGCCGCAATCGAAGAGGCCGTCGCAGACACCGCCACGAATGACCTCCCGGAAGTCCTCGACCTTTTGCCACTGCGCGATGCTGTCGTCTTCCCGATGCTGGTCGCACCAATATCTGTCAGCCGGCCGAAGTACATCAAGATGATTGAAGCCGCGGCAGGGTCTGGCGAACGTATTCTGGGCGTTGTAACGCAGCGAGCACCCGATACCGAAGACCCAGGCGTGGATGACATCCACTCCGTCGGCGTGGCGGTAAGCATTCGTCTCATGGGGCGCAGCCCCGATGCGACACGCCTCATAGTGCGTGGACTTCGCCGGTTTACGATTGCTTCTATCGATACCGAAGCGGACCACCTCCGGGCAACGGTCACTTACCAATCAGATTCACTTCCGGTCGATGACTTGCAGCGAGTCGAGCTCGAGGCCATCCAACGCGCTGTCTCGGAAGCGTTCCTTCGAATGGTAGACCTGTCTCCAGAGCTTCCGGACGATGTCAAGGGCATTGCGGATGCTACGAACGTCCCGGATGTCGGCAGCAT
>Ga0255104_1000232_pt1 | contig 15901 bp, 26 predicted proteins | sample Law_Cont_RepC_0h_FD_188446 | JGI IMG/M metagenome (GOLD analysis project Ga0255104, IMG submission 188446) | Freshwater microbial communities from St. Lawrence River, New York, United States - Law_Cont_RepC_0h | ecosystem: Environmental > Aquatic > Freshwater > River | place: USA: New York... | reverse complement strand
TGTACAAGACTAAGGGTGCAGATGGTAAGTGGCACACCACCTCTAAGAATAAAGCCCGTGCTGATTACGAGTCTAAGAACGGCAAGATTAAGTCTAAGGACACTACTGTGGACCACAAAGACAATAACCACAACAATGATTCAAAGGGAAACCTTCGCGCCATCTCACGTAGCAAGAACACCGCTAAAGAAAATAAGCGTCGTGCAGGAAAGAAAGAAAACGAGAAGTGAACCCAGACTCTGACCAGTTTGATGAGTACAGAACTTTGGGTGATGAAAAGCCAAAAGCCCAGAAATGGGAACACGAGCACCCTGACGATACTGTTCACTTAAGGCGTCGCTACCAACTTGCTAGAACAATGTCTACTGAAGAGTATTACGCACAGGGCGGCTACGCCTACGGAAAGCGGGGAAAAAAATGAGTAAAAAACATCATCATCATCATCATCACACTCACGCTCAATTTAACGATATTAATGTAAATAGTCGTACTGGCGTACCTAGCTATTCTCATGTAAGTTACGGGTATGGTGGATACGGACTTGGTTACGGCGGACTTTACGGCGGATACGGTTATGGTTATGGTGGATATGGTGGCAACGCGCAAAGCGGAGCCCCTGATGCAGCAGCAGATTCTGGCGGAGATTCCGGCGGAGGAGATGGAGGAGGAAGTCAATGATTACTACCACGGAGCGTGAAGCACTTACTCTTAATGACCGTTGTGACTCCTGCAGTGCTGCAGCAAAAGTTGTGTTTACATTTTTAAACGGCGAATTAATGTTCTGTGGACATCACGCAAAAGATAAGCACAGTGCGCTGTCTCTCAAGTCAATTTCCGTTTGGGACCCTGAATCTGCTTTGATTTAGTATAATTTATGTAATAATGAAACGCTTGCGCTTATTCGCAGCACTATCTGTTTTAACATCCGCAGCCTTCTTTCCTTTATTATTCCCAAACCCAGCTTACGCAGAGATGACCCCTGCAGGAACAACAATTACCTGCGCCAAAGATGATGGCACCCAACAAGTTTCTAATGTTGGTTGGAATAATTCAAACGCCTTTTTTAATGGCAAAGGTGATATTGCTGCGCTTTTCTGCACAGGCGGATTTTCTAACGGGTTTCCAATTTTTGTTTCAACAACTGTTCCTGATGGGCCTCTTCGCTATTACAACGGAGTAGTTCCAACACCGATTGAACCAAGCCCAACACCTACAACTTCTGATACATCTACTGCAACAACTCCAACTTCTGATACATCTACTGCAACAACTCCAACCCCTGCGCCATCAAGTACGCCAGAACCAACAGCATCGCCAACCCCAACACAAACTTCAACCCCTGAACCCACACCTAGCCCATCACCTACTCCCGAACCATCAGTTTCGCCCGAGCCGAGTCCAACGCCATCTCCAACTCCGACACCCGTAACTCCAGAGCCTTCACCTTCTCCAACGCCTTCTGCAACTCCTGTACCTTCCCCAGAGCCTTCTGTGCAGCCGAGTCCAACGCCTCAGCCGTCTCCTGAGCCATCCCCAAATCCTGAGCCATCGCCTACTCCTGTTCCTGTCGAACCAACACCCATACCAACAATCCCACCAGCAGTGGAACCAGAACCAATACCAACTCCAACACCTACAACTCCACCAGTGGACCCTCAGCCAACAATTCCGCCAGTGGTACCGACCGTACCTGAGGCTGTAGGTCCCACTCCATTGCCAACTGTTGAGCCTGTGCCAGTGACTCCAATTGAGCCGCTGCCAACCCTAGAGCCCGAACTACCTCCTGAGCCTGGTCCTGAACCTGTTCCTGAGCCTCCCGTAGAGACTGAACCACCTGTTGTAATTCCTGACCCTGATGGGGCAATTGGTGGTCCACCTATTGACCCTGCACCTGGTACAGAAACGCCATTAGAACCCATAGAAGAGCTACCACCAGTGGTAGAGCCCGAAGAGCCACCCGTAGTAACCGAGGAGCCTCCTTTGGAAGTCGAACCACCTGTGGAAGAAGAAACACCACCAGTGTTACCAGAGCCAGAGCCAGAAAATCCGATAGAAGAATCATTCCCAGAGGTTACCATAACTGAAGAGGAAGCCGCTACTGCTGCGGTAGAAGATGTTCTATCTGACGGAACTCTTTCTGTTGCCGATGCTGAGGCTGTTATGGAGGCCCTAAACGCAGACGGAGAAGTTACTGCTGAAGAAGTGTCGGCTTTATCTGAGGCCTTATCTGAAGATGGAAAGCTAACTACCGCTGAAAAAGAACTTGTTGCTACAGCATTGATTGAATCAGTAGCCCCTGGAGAAACTCTTACAAAAGAGCAAATTCAAGATGCTGGTATTGAGTATAAGGACCTTCCCGAAGAGACTCCTGTCGAGGTTAGGCAGGATGAAGAGGGTAACGAAGTTATAATTACAGCAGACGTAGCTGCGGCTCTAGTTCTTCTAGAGAACCCATCAGAATTAATTGGCGCAATATTTAGCGACCCAGGTGAGGCACTACAAGCATTTGCAAGTATTGGTGCAGACATGTCCACCGAAGAGCGTGAAGAATCAACAAAAGCTGTTGTTGCAACAGTTATTGCTGCAGGTGCTGCAATAAATGCTGTTGGTGCTGCTGCAGGTGCTGCAAGTGGTTCAACAGGAGGAAGTTCTGGAGGCGGAGGCGCTTCTGGCCAATCAGGATATAGGAGAAAACCGTGAGAGTACTAAGAGATATGGTTGACCAACTATGGACGCTACTAGGTATGTTTATTGCTTGGGTAGTTCTAGACGGTTCAGCTAAAACAATTGTGGGGTACGCAATTATGGGAACATTAGTTGCTTGGGCGGTGACTTACCGATTACGTAATCCAAAGGATGACGAATGAAAAAAGTTGGATGTGCGTTAGCCGCTTTACTACTGGCTATATCGCTAAGTAGTTGTGGGTACAGCGGGTTCTTTAGATACCCATGCCAAGACCCAAAAAACTGGGAAACACCAGAGTGTAAGCCACCTATCTGTACCGCTACACAGACCTGTCCTGTAGACTTGGTCAAAACACCTCAACCAGAAGGAACACCAAATGCTTAAAGAAAAACTAACGCCACAAGATTTAGATGCTAGATTAAAGTTTATTCTAGGCATCACGCTAGGAACAATCCTCTTGTGCACATCCCTAGGCATCTTGTACGGACTTCTATTTGTAACACAGCCTATTGGAGCACAGTCAGAGAATGACAAGATGTTCTTCAACGTTTTGGGCAGTATTGCTACTTTTATTACAGGAACTCTTGCAGGTATTCTTATTGGTTCATCTGGAGCTAAAGACATTATGTCAGCTCAGCTACAAAACAAAGAGATGGACGCCAAAAACACACAAGCCGATAAGAAGCTTGAAGCAGAAATTGACGCAACCGCTGCTCGTCTAGCAGCTAAGCCAAATGGCGCTATGCCAGAAGAACAACCAGTTGATACAGATTGGGATAAAGAGTAATGGCAGAACAAGGAACAGCAGCTCGCCTCATTGAAGTTGCTACAGCAGAGCTAGGTACTATCGAAGGTCCTAAGGACAATGAGACAAAGTACGGCGCGTATACAAAGGCTAACTTCCAACCATGGTGCGGAAGTTTCATCAACTGGTGCGGAAACGAAGCGGGCGTAAAAATCCCTAACACTGTTTACACTCCAGGTGGAGCACAGGCTTTCAAGAAAGCTGGTGCTTGGATTGATGGAGATATTGCAGACCCAGAACCAGGAGATATCGTCTATTTTGATTTCCCCGCAGACGGCGTCGATAGAATTTCTCACGTTGGTATTGTTGTAAAAGATAATGAAGATGGCACTGTTTGGTGTATAGAAGGCAACACATCTTCAAAGAAGTCTGGAAGCCAAAGAAATGGCGGAGAAGTGTGCAAGCAACTTCGTGCATTTAAGAAGAACAAGGCTGGAGTCTTGATTTCAATTGTTGGTTTTGGCCGCCCAAAGTTCAAAGCAGCAGGAGCAGCTAAACCTGCTACAGCAGCAGCTAAGTGCCCAACCTGCGGTAAGTAGTGGATGATGCTGAACGCATAAAGCGCTGGATATGCGCTTTATGCGATAAGCGTTATGTTGTTCCTGATTTAGCCCGTATGTGTGAAGAAAAACATCTAGAATCAGACTATGGCTTACGCTGACGGAACATGTGACAGAGAACCAGTATTTAGCTGGGAAGATTTTGTTGACCCAATTAGCGGAGATTTTCGTCCAAGTTTAGACAGACTTTCCTAAGTAGAAAAGGAACAATATTAATATGCCATCATTACCGGAGGGAAGCATGAACCTTAATTCAGGTGTAGGCGATAACGCTGCTGGAAGATACTTTGGTGCTCGCGGTGGCGGTCGCGGTAGCGGTATGAGTAGTCGCCAAATGCGCCAGTACATGCAGATGCGTCGTGATGAAATGTCTCACGGTGCTTATCTTGCAAATCAGAATGACTCGCTTAAGAGTGACCGCGATGAAAATAGAGGTCAGCGCGAAGCTGATAAAGAATTTAACCGCACTAGCTTACGAACAGATGCTACTGTGAAACAGGACGACTGGACCGCAGGCCGTGACACACTAAGGCAAGACTGGAGCCGCGGCCGTGCAAGTGAGCACTTATCAGGATTTGCTGAAAAAAATCCGCACACAACAGCTGTTAACCTTGATAGTGCAAGTGCAAGTTTTAATCCTGGTTTTGCTCCACCTGGCGGAGGCGGAGGTCCTAGATATGTACCTAGCGTACAAGTAACTCCACCAATAGGGGGAGGGCCAAAAGAAATAACCGCACCACCTAAAGTTAAAACTACACGTATGTCAACGAAGAGAATGCAAGCAGCGGTTGACTCAGGAGAGTTAAGCCAAGCAGAAGCAGCTGAACGACACAAAGGTTATGCGGCCCGCCTTGGTCGTTCGAGTGCTGATGATAGCGCCGGAAAACCTCCTGCACCTATCCGTCAAGGCCTTGATTACGTGGCTGGTATCGGCTCTAAGGGTCAATTTGGTGGCACACCTCCTGGCGGCGGCGGCGTTGGAACACCAATTAAATAAATTTAGTAACATCTAATGATTCCACTAATCCCGTATGTTAACGCTAAGTGGCCTCCCGAAAAAAACCAAAAAACTTTAGATAAACCTAGTGACCGAGAGTTCCGCGACGCTCTTACTCGTGCTTGGGGAGCTACTCAAGGGCAAGTAACAAACGCCGTTCAATGGAGTGATTCAGTACCATGAGAAAAAAAACGTTTGACACTGATGCAAAGTTTAAGCCTGTCACAATTAGAGACAGTAGATTTGGCATACGCAAAATATATTTAACTAAAAATGAGACACCTAGTATTGGGACCTACAGTCGTCCAGGTAAGGGCCCTAACGGAGAGTCTTCGAATTAAGCCTGACAACCTCTGTATTTCCGTTGGACAATAGCCTTTGCGCCTCCGATATCAGGCGTTAATACCACTCTAGAGAAAAAAAGGTAAATAATGTCAAGTTATAACTCACCACTTCCAGTGGGTGCAGACCAGGCTACGGGCGCTTACGCCATTGCCATTGGTGACACCGCAGCTGGAACTAACAACGTCGGTAACCGCACTGACTCTGCAGGTAACGTAGCACCTGATTTCGTATGGGGTAACTTCCCAATGCAACCAAATGATGAGCGTACAGACGGAACAGCTGTTGTAGCTGTAGCAAACGATTACACTCAAAATTATGATTGGTCTGGTTATACAACCTACCCAAGCGCACGTCTAACAGCTGCAACTAGCAACAACCACACATTGGCAGAAGCTGAGTGGAACAACTACCCATCATTCACACCAGGCGTAGGTAGCTACATGATTACAGCAGCTACAGGTAACGGCACAACTGTTACATACACCTCACAGAACAAGCTTGCAGTTGGAGATGTTGTAAACATCACCGGACTTACAGCTTCAGCTTACAACCTGTCTTCAGCAACAGTTGCTTCAGCCAACGCACTAAAGTTCACAGTAACTAACGCAGCAAACGCAGGTGAAATTACAGGACAGTGGTACGGCAAGGTAGAGTCAACAACCGCTCTTACAGCCTATGATGGCGCTGGAATCACATTCATCAACGTACCTTCAGTTGTTGGACAGACAACAGCTCTTGCACTTGATGCTCTTAAGGATGCTGGTTACGAAGCAGCTAATATCACAACAGCTTCAGCAGCAACTAACGCAGTATCAACAATCACAGCAGTATCACGTACAGGTACAACAGCAACAATCACCTCAACAGGTGCTGGTGCTAAGTACCCAGTAGGTACAAAGATTACTGTTGCATCACTTGCAGCTCCAGATACCGCACTCAACGGTACCTTCACAGTTACAGCAGTTGCTACAAACACTGTTTCTTACACAACCACAACTTCAGGAGCACTATCAACATCAGGTCTTTCTGTTGCTGGTCTTTCAGGTGTCGAGGGAACTATCAAGTCTCAGACAGTTGCAGCTGGAACAGCCTCAGTGCTTTCAACAGCTACAATCTCAATTACACCGTTTGCAGTACTTTCATAATCTCAACACAAACAAAAAGCCCCCAGCCAATGGCTGGGGGCTTTTTGGTTTGAATTATTAGTGTAGTCCAGCAAACTCCTTTAGATACTGCTGGTATCTTTCTCCATTGTGCTGGCCTGGAACGATTTTCCAGGAGGACCAGTCTTCGCCGCCTCTAGTCATAAAGAACGCAATTTTTGCGTTAATGACCGGGTCGAAGAGTTGAGTGTTTGATTTGAGGTTAAACTTTTCTAGGCGGGTAGGTCCAAGGTCAGCAATCATGTTGATTTGGAATATTCCGTAAGAATTGTCACCTGTAGTTTGGTCTCCATTGTGGGCTAAGGGGCGGCCGTTAGACTCTTTTTTAGCTACCGCATAGGCGACCTTGAGGGCTGTTCCCTCAAAACCAACCGCGCTAAGCAGTCCTACTAAATCAGTGTCCGACAACTTTGTTGCTCCTTTGTACTTCTCTAGCGGGTCCACAGGAACTTGCTCTACAACTTTGACCGGCTCCTCCGCGGTTGCGTTAGCAATCGCCTGAGGAAATGTGCCAAGTACTAAGCCGTATACTGCAAGTACCGCTATCTTTTCTAGCTTATCTTTTCTGATATTAAGCATTTCTGCTCCTCTCAGTCGGCGAAAGCCACCTTGTGAGTGGCTCTGTCATGTTCTAGGAAACACTAGAGTTACGTAGGGTGTCAAGTTGAACTCGCAATTTTTATTGATAAATACATCTAAACACGAGTTTACGCATAAATATTTAATAATATTTTAATTAAACGCGGTATTATTATTGTTACCGTTCTATGATATACATCACACCTATTGAACGGATACACCTTGAACGTACAAGACTGGGCAGCTTTATCATCTACGATATTAGGCGTAGGAGCCGCTGTAATTATAGGTATCCGTTGGACAATTAAACATTACCTGTCAGAGCTTAAGCCCAATGGTGGCTCATCGCTAAAAGACGCAATTAATAGAATTGCCGTGGACATGGTTGAAGTTCGTGTATCATTGTCAAGACTTGAGGGTCGTTTCGACCAGCACGTAGAAGAAGGAGAAAAATGAATAAAGCAATGATTGAATCTTACGCACGTAACTTGCTTGGTCAGGTTATGGGCGCAGTAATGATTGTCATGCAGACAAGTGGAGCGGCAACGCCACTAGACTTTGGTTCAGGAGAATGGCTACTAGTAGCTAACGCTCTATGGGCATCTCTAGTCCCCGTAGCCCTTCGCTACATTAATAAGAAGGACCCAGCGTTTGGTCGCATAGCAACTATCGGCCTTGCGGAAATTACTAAGAAACTTGCAGTAGAAGCCTCTGTGGCTAAAAAGGCTTCAAAGAAGAAATAAAAGCCTACAATTGGGGGAGCGGCTATGTGCTGCTCCCTTTTTTGTTGTACACTTAAATAAGGAGGAATTACTATGAAATGCGTTAACTGCGACAACCATGCAATCTATACAGTAGCCGATGCTGGGGTAAACCCCGTTGACTATTGCACACAGTGCCTACCAAAGCACCTTCGTGAACGCGCTACTGCGGGTCACTTTCCACTAGCGTTTGTTTCAGCAGAAGAGCCACCAACTAAGGCGTCTTCTAAGAAAAAGACTGAAGAAGTTACTGAAGAACCAGCAGAATGAAAGTAACCCGCGTGAAAGCGGTTCAGGCTCATCCAATACCTTATAGGGTTACGAGCCCTTCTGGACCGTTTCCACAAGAGTTATTTAGAGAGTCTAAAATTAATACCGAGTATGAGTCAGAAGTACCTGAAGATGGAAGTAACTTTCCTATCGGGTCAACTGCTCAAAATAACTTTAAGGGAGCCCGCGTGCTAACTTGCTCAGAATGTAACGAGCGAGTCCTAGAGCATAAGACAGGCGACCACACCTGTAAGGAAGATTAATGTCCCCAAGAAAAAGAGCCCAAGTACCTAGTATTGACGTACTACTTGGCGGATATCAAATAGGTCAACCCTCTGGAGCCACTAGCCTTCCAACTCTTGATGAGTATTTATTTAACCCCTCATCAAAAGTAAAAAGAGCAGAAGTAGCCTCAAAGTATCAAGTTATATCTGCGTATAACTTAAGAGCAACAACAAGCTCAAACCCTAAAAAACCAAGAACACTAAAAGCTGGATACGACGCAAATACTCAAACTTTAACTGTAGTTTTTAGGGACGGCACGTGGTGGAACTACTACGATATTCCGCAGTACCTGTGGGAGGGATTTGTCCTTGCAGAATCAAAAGGCCAATACCTAGAAAGTTCTGGGCTTAATAGATGGCCTAAAATGGGATTAGCTGACCCAGCTGGAATGCCAAGAGACCAGAGGGTTCAACTGAACGATATTAAAACATTTGCTAGTTATATGTACGGGGACGGCGGAGGCTTCGCAGCAAACTAATATGAAATCTATTGGACCACTATACGTAGACGTTCTTCAGTACTACCACCGTAATTTGTTACCTGTGGTAGAAAAAGGCTGGACCCAGGAAACCGAACATCCGTTTAGACAAAGCAAAGTATGCCTAGTATTTCGTTTTCCCTTTACTAAGCCTGGGTTTGTGTTGGGACTATGGAAGCGCTCTGAAGGCTTTGTATTTGATGAAGATGCCGATGATATGATTGCTAAAGCATTAGGTCTTAGAGATATGGAACTTAATACGGAAGAAATAGGTGACTGGCGTGTTTAAAAAGAAAAGCCCTTGGGATAAGCCTTTTTCAGAAAAAGTAGTAAAACGCGTAAGAAAGATACATACAACAGAACTTGAGATGTGGATTGAACAGGCTACCTACGAAATAGGTCGTTGTATGAGCGTTTACTCTAGAACCCGTGATGTTGCAGTCCTAGAAGAAGCTTTAACAGGTGCAGAGGCCCTTCACGCTGTTGTACACGAGTTGCACACTAGAACCACCGCAAAACTCGGGTAAAACGACATGTCGACATTTCCGCTACAATTATCTTGCCTCTCTTCCTTCTCTCCCGTGTGTGGCAACGTGAACCCTGGTATACCTACCAGGGTTTCATGTTTTTTACTAGACTAAGGAACATATGAGCGAGTTAGAATTTTTAGACGAAGAAGAGGTACTCTTAGAGGATGACGACGAACTCCTCGAAGAAGAGGAAGAAGAGTTAGACGAACTTTCCAAAGAGTTTGTTCGTAAGACAGTAGACAAAACAATTCAATTTATGAACGCGCTAGTTGGGCATGAGTTACACCCGTATCAACTACCGCTTGCTCGTCGCATTATTGAGTCTGTAATCATTAACGACGGCGAAGAAGTTACAGCACTTGCCGCACGTCAGTCAGGAAAATCAGAAACAATTGCTAACACAGTAGCCACGTTAATGGTGTTGCTACCAAGGCTTGCAAAGATGTACCCAGATTTATTAGGCCAGTTTAAAGATGGCATCTGGATTGGTATGTTTGCTCCAGTTGAGGGCCAGGTAGAAACACTCTTTGGTAGAACCGTAAATCGTTTAACTTCTGAGCGTGCATTAGAGATTTTAGGTGACCCAGAGATTGATGACTCTCTTGGAAAGGTCCCAGGCGTAACACGTCAAATTAAGCTTAAGAACTCAGGCAGTAGCCTAATGATGATGACAGCTAACCCTCGCGCAAAGATTGAATCAAAATCTTTCCATCTTATTGTTATTGACGAGTGCCAAGAGGCAGATGACTTTGTAGTGTCTAAATCAATCTCTCCAATGCTTGCGTACTACTCAGGAACAATGGTAAAGACAGGCACACCGACTACACACAAGAATAACTTTTATCGCTCTATTCAATTAAACAAGCGTAGACAGACAGGTAGAGCCTCAAGACAGAACCACTTCCAATGGGATTACAAAGACGTATCTAAAGTAAACCTGAACTACGGCAAATTCATCAAGAAAGAGATGTTACGTATTGGCGAGGACTCTGATGAGTTCCAGATGTCGTACAACTGCAAGTGGCTACTAGAACGCGGAATGTTCGTTACTTCTACAATTATGGACGAGCTTGGAGATACCTCTCAAGAAACTGTTAGAGCGTGGCACAGAACTCCAGTAGTTGTAGGAATTGACCCCGCACGTAAGCTGGACTCAACAGTTGTAACAGTTGTGTGGGTTGACTGGGACAGGCCAGATGAGTTTGGTTATTACGACCACCGAGTGCTCAACTGGTTAGAAATTCAGGGCGATGACTGGGAAGACCAGTATTTTCAAATTGTAAACTTTCTTGGTTCTTACGATGTTTTAGCGGTAGGTGTAGATGCTAATGGAGTTGGTGATGCAGTAGCCCAACGACTTAAGCTTTTACTTCCGGGAGCAGAGGTTCACTCGATAGGAAGTAGCCAACAAGAGCAGTCTAAACGCTGGAAGCACCTTAAGGCTTTGATTGACCGACGTATGGTTGGCTGGCCCGCACATGCTAAGACTAGACGCCTTAGAACTTGGAAACGCTTTTACCAACAGATGACAGACCTTGAGACAAAATTCCAAGGCCCAAACTTCTTAGCCCACGCCCCCGCTGAGGCTCACGCCCACGACGACTACGCGGATAGTTTGGCCATTGCTGTCTGTTTAACTATGGATTTAACGATGCCTTCGGTAGAAGTATCTTCTTCACCTTTTTATAGATAATTCTTACTTTAGGCAGTATTTACCTTAAATAAGTAGCACACTTTTACCTGAGGCCTCAACCTTCTACAAGGAGTTATAACTATGACAATCTCACCAGCACCAAGTTTCCCGGAACGTCCAGGTACAGTTTACGACCGCAAGATGGCTGGCGCTATGCCAGGACAGCGCGGACCACTTCGTTTTGAAGAGGGAATCGCAACTGATACAGACGTTCCGCAAGAATTCTCAAACGGAGCTGCACAGGGCTATATCCCTGCAGCAGGCCGTACAAATCGAAATGCACCAGTTCACACTAAGTCAGCTGAAGAAACAATGCGTGAGCGTGCTCACGTAGGTTCTGCAGCATGGGTGGAAGGACCAAACACTCTCCAAGAGTTTGCTTCTGCTGGTTTTAGCGATTACGGTTCAAATGTTATTGAGGAAGTATTCCGCAATGGCTCACACCAACAGCGCCTTAACCCTGCAGTAGTACAGGACTAATAGAAGAAATAGCTCCCCACCGTCCTTCGGGACTGGTGGGGCTTTTCTAAGGATTAACTATGGCACTCATTTCTGGTCGTTCCGTAACTAATGCTCCAAAGCAGTTACCTGCTAATCCACGCCTCTGGAATACAGTTACTGTTATGGCTAAGTCACGTTTTCCTAAGTATCCTTCACCAGCTGCCGCTCACTGGGTGCACAGTAAATATGTGCAAATGGGCGGAAAATTTGTAGATTCTAAAAAAGATATTGACCCACGTAACAGAGATTACGTACAGGAAAAAAGAGACAAAGAAGAAAAAGAACAAAAGCAAAAAGTAACTAAGCCTGTTGGTCACGGAGTTATTAAGGGCGAGTCCTTTAAGCGTTAAGACGATATGTCGATATTGGTGATAGTATTTAGTTGTGAGTTTAACGAGAGGAATTATCGGTGAGTGGTAGCGGTCTAGATTTCTCACCTCCATCATATAGAGCTGCGTCTTCTGATTTAACTATCTCTATTTCTCCACTAGGTCTTGTAGAACTGGCGGATGAAGAGTTTGAAGTACACGGTCCTCGCCTAAACCGTTATTCACTTAACTGGGCTATGTATCTTGGCCATCATTATTCATACCGCCGTCAAGTAGGCGAATCACAGATGGTTCTTAACTACTACCGTGCTTTTACAGACTTTATTCTTAACTTTACATTTGGTAAGGGCGTCCAATTCCGTAGCCCTAAACAGACAGAGGCTATCGTTCCTGACTTGCTAGAAAGAGTTTGGGAAGTAGATAACAACAAAGCAACAGTACTTTGGGAAATGGGACAGCAAGGCGGAGTCTCTGGTGACTGCTTTATTAAAGTTGCTTACGAAGAGGCTTACCAAGACCCATCTGGTCGCGTTCATCCAGGCCGTGTTCGTATCTTGCCGCTTAACTCTTCGTTTGCTTTCCCCGAGTTTCACCCTCACGACCGTGAACGTTTAATCCGTTTTAAACTTAAGTACCGTTTCTGGGGCACATCCCTTGAAGGAACACGTCAAGTATTTACCTACACCGAAATCTTAACTGATGACTCTATTGAGGAGTACATTAACGATGAACTCATTGACTCTCGTCCTAACCCGCTTGGCACTATTCCCATTATTCATATTCCTAATGTCCGCATTTCTGGTAGCCCTTGGGGCCTATCTGATTGCAATGACATTATTCCAATTAATCGTACGTACAATGAAACGGCTACAGATATTGCCGACATCGTTAACTACCACGCAGCGCCAGTTACGGTTATTATCGGTGCTAAAGCGTCGCAATTAGAAAAGGGCGCTAATAAAGTATGGGGCGGACTACCCAAGGATGCTCGTGTAGAAAACCTTGAAGGTGGAGCACAGGGCCTTAAGGGTGCTATGGACTTCCTTGCAATGATGAAAAAGTCAATGCACGAGATGGTTGGTGTTCCTGAAACTGCTCTTGGTCAGGCAATGCCTGTATCTAACACCTCAGGTGTAGCACTAGCAATTATGTTCCAGCCTTTGATGAACCGTTATCACCAAAAAATCATTCAATACGCACACGGGCTAGAGCGCGTAAACGAACTTATTCTTATCAGCCTTGCAGTTAAAGAACCTGAAACTATGCAGGCTAACCCTGGTACACGGTTTGCTCCTCTTAAAGAGGGCCAAGTTCAAGTACTAGATTTAAACGACCCAATCAGCTTCCGCTCATACGTGCATTTTCCACCTCCGCTACCACTTGACAAGTTAATCGCGCTTAACGAAGTTCAAACAATGCTTTCCCTTGGCCTAGAGTCTAAGGAAGGGGCACTTCGTTCATTAGGCGAAGAGTTCCCAGATGAAAAACTTATGGAGATTCGTCAAGAACTTATTGATGACGCTAAGGCCGACGGTGCTCTTAACCTTGTAAAGGGTCAGATTCAGCAAGAAATTGCTCAGTTAACTGGAATGCTTCCAGGCCCAGACGGAGCTCCACCTCAACCAATGCAAGGTCCAGAAGGTCAACCTATGCCAGGAAATCCTGGAGCGGCTAGCCCTATCCTTGACGAAGCTCAAATGTTTGCACAGATGGGCGAGCAAGGAATACGACAGCGCCTTGTAACAGAAGCTTACGGTACAAAAATCCCACAACGGCGAGTACCGGAAGAGTATGAAAAGTAAGTAGTTTAGCCTGACAAGTCTGCCTAAACAAGCAAAAATTGTTTACTGAAAGACAACGTTTGGTCATATGTGTTATTAAATTGGAAAACGACCCCTAGGATAAAAGGAAGTAAAAATGGATACTGCAGAAGTAAACGCAGAGGCCTTCGCAGCCGAAGCAGGAGTACTACCAGTTATTAATATGTCTGATGCTGATGCATCAACTGTTAGTACGCAAAACACAAAATTTTATACAGAAGATGACCTTGCTAAGGTTCGTTCTCAGGAAAAAGAAAAGCTTTATCCTCAGATTGAAAAGCTAAAGGAAGAAGTCGATGTATTGAAGCGCAGTCGAGAAGAAGAAGCCAGTCGAGTTGCAACTGAAGAATCAGAGCGTCAAGCTCGTATTACTCAGGAACAAAAAGCTAAGGAAGAGTCTGAACTAGAAGTTCGTGACCTCCTTGCTAAGAAAGAAAAAGAATGGCAGGAACAACTGCAGCATGAGCGTCAAGAACGCGAAACTGCTTTTGCACTTCTAGAACGTGAACGCACATACACAGAACTTCAGACATACCGAGCACAGAAGCTCGAAGCTGAGCGTGATAACATCATGCCAGAGCTTGTTGACTTGATTAGTGGAAACACTATGGAAGAAGTTGATGCAAGCATAGAGAGCTTGAAAGAGCGCTCAACTAGAATTCTCGAGTCGGCGCAATCTGCAATGCAGAATGCACGTCGAGAAATGACAGGAACAAGGGCGACCTTGCCTCCTGGAGCCGGACCCTTGGATACCAATTCGGAGCAAAAGAACTTAACGGCGCAAGATATTGCGTCAATGTCAATGGATGAATACGCTAAATATCGTGGCCGACTCTTGAGCCCTAGTGCTCAGGGGAAAACAAAGGGACTGTTCGGATAACCCAAAAATCCAATACCATTGACAAGGAGTCAATTTAAATGGCATCAAGCATTACGGGTACCGGCAATCTTGCCGCAGCACCTACAGCGTACTCAGGTACAAACACACAGCTGACTCAAGCGATTCAGACAATCTGGTCCAAGGAAATCTTGTTCCAGGCAATGCCTATCCTTCGCTTTGAGCAGTTCGCAGTAAAGAAGACTGAACTAGGTGTTGCACCTGGTCTTCAAATCAACTTCATGCGTTACAACAACCTCGGCTTTGCTTCAGCACTTGTCGAAGGTGTACGTATGCAGACAAACGCTCTTACAGCGCAACAGTTCTCAATCACAGTAACTGAGCATGGTTATGCTCTTGCTGTATCTGAGCTTCTATTGAACGCTTCATTCGATGACGTAATGGCTTCAGCCTCACGTCTTCTTGGTCGTAACATGGCAATCTATCTTGACCAGTTGTCACGCGACACACTCTATGCAGCAACATCAGTAATCTACGGTGAAGACCGCTCAGGCCAGACAGCAGTTAATGCTTGGTACGCTGACGGAACAACCGCAGCAAACCGTGCTGCTATGACAGGCACTTACTACATGACACCTCACACTGTGAAGGATGCAGTAGAGAGCCTTGCAACAAAGAACATCCCTCGCCTTGGTGAGACCTATGTTGCTTTCGTTCACCCACACCAGTCACGTAAGCTACGTGACAATCCAGAGTTCATTGAAGTAACCAAGTACGCAGCACCTGGTAACTTCATGCTAGGTGAAATCGGTCGTCTATACGACTGCGTATTCATCGAAACCACACAGGTCCTAAAGGTCGCTGGCGGTGCTGGTGCTTCATACACAACAGACACAACAGTTGCTAACCCAACAGTTACTGCTGGTGGTGGATACATCACACCTGCTACAAAGACAGGTAACGGTGGTTCAGACCGCTATGCATCTATCTTCATCGGAGATAACGCATTCGGTCACGCAATCTCACTTCCAGTAGAACTCCGCGATGGCGGTATTCTAGACTTCGGTCGTGAGCACGCACTTGCTTGGTACTCAATCTTCGGACTTGGTCTAATCACTGACCAGGCTGTAGTTATTGCAGAAACCAACTAATCACAATTTAATAGCTTAAATGTTGGGCGGGGAGCCTTGAAACTCCCCGCCTCAACACAAACTCATTTACTAACCCGGAGGATACAAATGGCAACAAAGAAATCACCAAC
>Ga0255104_1000224_pt1 | contig 16080 bp, 12 predicted proteins | sample Law_Cont_RepC_0h_FD_188446 | JGI IMG/M metagenome (GOLD analysis project Ga0255104, IMG submission 188446) | Freshwater microbial communities from St. Lawrence River, New York, United States - Law_Cont_RepC_0h | ecosystem: Environmental > Aquatic > Freshwater > River | place: USA: New York... | reverse complement strand
CAATTGAAATATCATTAGACCCATTATTTAGTTCAAAAGCAACATCAGAATCTGAAAGGTTAAAGAAGTTTATTAAAGAAAACTCAGCGCAGGTGAAAGGTCTTTCAGCTATTGAAAGGTCATACGCTGCTGAAAATAAAAAGTTTGAAACTCAGAAAGATGTAGATGAATCTATTAAAAAAGTAAATGATGATGCTACAACTCTTAATAAAGAGATGGGTAGTTTCTTGAAACAAAAGAATGAATTAGATGCGCAGTTTGCTGAGTTGTCAAAAACTCCACAGAATTTAAAAAATACTCCTGAGTATATATCAAAGTCTCAATCAGTTTTGCAGAAGCAACAACAATTAGATGAGCAAAGAAAGCAACTTTTATCAAGACAAAATAAAATTGAAAGTCAATCTAAGGATTTAGATAAAGCTGTTGGTCGCTATGCCAATATGAAATCACAACAAGGTACTTACTTAGGTGGAACTTGGAATTGGTTACTAGAAGGTGCATCAAGTATTGCGGCAGGAGCGGCAAGTAGTGTAATAGATTTAGGTGTTGGTCTTTTACCAAAAGAAATGCTAATGGCTCCAAAAGAATGGAAGTCAGAATCTTTACGTGTGGCTAAAGAGTTGGGTATAGGAGAACCAAGTATTGGTCAATCTGAAGATAAATGGCTGAACTCTTTGAGTCAATCAGAAAAGGATAAGATAGAAAGTAAGATAAGAGATTTAGGTAAGAAGCAAATTAAAGCCGATATACTACCTTCCGTGAGAGAAGGTAACAGAGTTGTTTTTGGAGACCCAACTACAACTACTGAATGGATGCGACTAAAAGAGCAAGGCTTTTGGGGAGGCGCTTATGCCGGTTTAATAAAATCATTGCCTGCAATGGCTTCTTCAATAGGAGGAGGATTAGCAGGAAGAGCCTTAACAACTGCAGCATTTTATGCTCAAGTTACCGATGGCGTGGCACAGGAGATGGAGAAAAACCCTGCATTTAAAGATGTATCAGAGAATGAGAAGTCTGCTGTTATGATACCAATTGGTATTGCGGGAGCAGTACTTGAAGAGTTTGGTCTTAGAAATGCAATTGGAAGCAAAGGGTTATTAAACGATTTAGCGTTAAAAGCACTTGGTAAAGCCGGCGCTACAACTACTGCTCGTACATTTAAAGAACTTGTTCAGAATGAGGTTGAGAGTATGGTTGCAAAAGGTGCACTTACTTTAACTGCAGCAGGTCTTGCGGAGGCTGAGACAGGGGCAACACAACAAGCGGCTGAGTTTGCTATTAAGGATATTTACAATGCAGCAAAAGGCACAAAGATGTTTGATAACCCAAAGACATTTACTGCTGAATGGGTTAAAGAAGTAGCTAAAGCAGGAGCGCAAGAAGCGGTAGGTGGTTTTATTATGGGTATGCCAACTGCAGTAAGTTCAGCATATACTAAGAAGGGATTCTTAAATATGGATGATGCCACTTTCAAAACATTTGAGTCTGCAGCAAATGATGAAAACATTCAAAAAGCATTTGTTACCAAGTTAAAGAATCAGGTCAATCAAGGTGAAATCACAATAGACCAAGCAAAAGAAACTTTGAATAACTACAGAAACTCTGTTGGTTTATTTAAGTCTATGCCTGAAGGCTTGAATTTAGAGGGCAAGAAAAATGCTATGAATCTTTTAAAGGAAAAGAAAGATTTAGAGAATCAAATTATTGGTAAAGACCCTGCATTAGTTAAGAAACAAAAAGACAGGATTTCACAGATTGATAGTGAGTTAAATAAAATATCAGAAACTGCTACAGATGTTACAGAAATGCCTGACGCTATATCTTCATTGAAAGATGACGAGCAGATTTCGTTTAGCGTTAATTCATTAGACGAAGTTCCTGAGCAATTCAGAGACAGGGCTGTGAAGAAAGAGGGTATGCAGATAGAAGTTAGAGAAAAAATATTCGGACTACCAATAGGCAAAAAAACATCTACGGTAGTAAACGATGGATACAGATATACATTAACCGGTAAAGAAGCAAAAGATTATGCCATTCAAAAACAAGCAACAGATGAAAGCGTGTTACGCGCAGGGGAACCCAAAATGGGATTGCCAAAAGTGGGCGAAGGAAACGAAGGACCTCAAGTCATTGCCGAAGGGACCCAAAAAACAGTCACTCCTGAAGACGGCACGCAAAAAGTAGAGCCAATAGCTTTAGAGCCTATTGCAGAACCTACAGCTTTAGAGCCTACGGCTGAACCAATTGCTGAACCTACTGAACAAGAAGTAGTTGATTCAATAGTTGCAGACCAAACAGAGGAAAGTACCAATGAAGGGTATGAATATACTGATTTGTATAATAGGGACCCTAGATTAGCTGCTCTTGAATCTCAGAAAGATATGTTGAAATACACATCAGGTCAAGAGTATATAGATGCTCTTGTAAATTTGGGCGAAACAGAGGAGAGTGCAATAGAAAGGCAAGCCCGTGCAGTACAAGGATATACAAAGAATATAACTGCATTAGAAAATAGTTTAAAAGCTACGCCTGCTGCAGAGCCAACCATTCAACCTACGGCTACACCTGTGGCAGAGCCTGTAGCAGAGCCTGTGGCAGAGCCTGTAGCAGAGCCTGTGGCAAAAGCGCCAAAAGAAAAACCAACAACAAAAGGCAGGGCTCCTGCCGCTTCAAATATTTCTAGTTTGACTAAGAATGCAATGAAGTCACTCAAGTCCATACTCCCTAATGTTCCCGTAAAGACTTTTAAGAATATGAAGGAGATGAGGGCATTTATTAGAAAAGAATTAGGAGACAAGGTTGCTCGTGGATTAGTTGATGTTAAGGGAGTTTTATTTTCTAATAGAACTATTATAAGAAATGCAGGTAATATTTCTTTTGGAAAAGAACCAAGATTCATATTACTAAATGATGAGTCACGTGACCCAACAACACTTCCTCACGAAATTTGGCACGCGTTATTAGCAAAGGCATTTGGTAGCGGTAAAGAGAATAAAGTATTATTTAGAAAATTCAGAAAGAGTATTGAAAATACATTCAGTAAAAATGGATATAACGAATTAGCAGATAAACTAAGCAACTTTGCAGACCAAGCATACTATAAAAGAAGAGGAGAAAGCGCAGAAGAGTGGCTAGTGCAACTTGGTGCGTATATGACTGAGTCGGGGTTTAAGGTTGGAGAGTTAAACGAAAAACAAAAAACAGTACTTGGTCAACTTAAAGAGATAATAAACAAGTATGCTATCAAGCTATTTAATACACCTGTATTTTTAGAAGATGCTACAGCAGATAATATATTAGAGTTTATTACCACAATCTCAGACTCATTAAGAAGAGGAGAGGATTTAAACAAGTACTTTAGAGAAAGTAAACTCGCGACTGCAACAACCGCAGAGATTAATGATATTATAAATGCTGATGTTGTAGATGATTTTGAATCAACAATGGGTGGTATCAGAGATATTGTTGCAATAGGAAAGCAGAAGAATACAGACAAGGATATTTTAACAGCCAAAGCAATAAGATACTTAACAAATTCAACTGCTTACAAAAATGCTGATGATATACAGAAAGAGCAAATGTATAGAGAGGTTCGTGATATTCTTGGTTTAAAGCAAAAGTCTGCACCTAGTGTGACTAGACTTAAAGACGATACTGCTCCAATAGAAGGGAAGCCTACGTTTGACTCATTCTTTGGTAAAGTAAAGAAGGGAGAAAAGATAACTATGACTGAGAAGCAGGGTCTTTATAAGCAAATCAAAGACCTCGCAAGGGGTGCTAAAGATGCTAAAAAGGCTTGGGTAGAAATCAGCAAAGACTTAGCTAAGGGGATAAAGGAACTAATAACAAAAGGTACCATCACAACCACTCAAGCTAAGAATGTTATTTCTAAAATGTCTAAGGTTAATATGTTCAGCAAGAAATCTGTAGATGATTTCTTAGATTATATGACCAAAGTGTTTGAGAACGCAGAGTACGCAGCTAATTTAGATACCGCAAAGAAGCTAAGAAAGGACATCAAAAAGTTATCTAAAAACAAGGATAAGAATGCAAATGTAACAGACTTAGCTAGAAGGTTTTCTGAGATTAACCCATCAATGGTTGATGACATTAATGAGTACAACGAAATCGCATCAAAAGTAAAAGCAGCTACAAAAGGTTCTACCATTCGTGGCGAAAAGGTTTCGTTTGCAGATGCTGTAAACATACAAGAAACCAATGAGTACATTAATAAAACTTTAGATGCACAAGACAAAGAACTTCGCAGACAGAAAGCTGAAGAGATTCAGGAACTAATGGGAGTGGATGCATCTAAGTTAAGCTACGATGAAATGATGCAGTTGTTGGGAAGCGAAGAGCCTATTACAAAGTACAATGAAGGAGTCATAAGAGATACCATCAATAAAATGTTTGACTTATATTCTGCATTCATTAATGATATGCTAGAAAATAACGAAGACATTGACTTTACTGAAAAGCAAAAGGATTTGGTAAAAAGATTTATGGGAATGAATCTAAACTTGCTAACTCCAAAAGAAGCGCTTGAGGCAGTAGACGCTTTGGCTAATTTTATGGAGAACGGCTCAACGGCTAGAATGGAAGCTGTATTAGCCGACTATACCGGTGAGTTTAACTCAGATGTATTGGTTAAGAAAGGCATAAAAGCATCTCCAATAAGTAAGTATTGGTCTACAATGTTTGGTAGATACTTAGCAGCATACACCACCAACTTGAATATTCTTTTTGAGAAAATGTTTAAGGGATTTAATCGTGGTGGCTTAGTTGAAGACTTATCAGGTGTTACTAAAATTAAAAGAGGAAATGCCGTAGCCAATAGATTATCTAATCAAATATCTATTGAATATGTAAAGAAGTTTTTTGATAGAAAAGCTAATGGAGAGGCATTTAATACAGCATACAATAACATAGAAAGAGAAGTGCTCGCTAGGTCTATTAAAAATATTCCGGGTACAGAAGCTGAGATAAAAGAAGAGTTTGAAAGAAGAAAGACATTGATTAAGGAAACCATAGCTGAAATGAAAAAGGGTGATGTTCAAGAAGTAGAGAACGCTGCCTTGATACAAAAAGCATATGACAAACTTCTTAAGGATTCAAACTCCGTAGATGATGTAATAAAGAAGGCAGACGAAGTTAATATGGAAGCTGTTGATTTTTGGATTCAAAAGTGGAGTGATGTATATGATGATTTTGCTGATATTTCTTTAAATGTTTATAATAAAATATTAGAAAGAGATACCAATTATACCCCCGATAGGTATGTTAGAAGTCAAGGAGCAATGGCTCCTGTTGATTTTGATATGAATGAATCTGCATTTCATACTAACAACAATAGTAATAATCTTTACAAGAAAGAATCGGGCGTATTGATGAAGGCTACAAGACCAACTGCACTACCTAAGAATATGTATTTGAGTATGTCTTTTGATAAAAATATGGCAAACTCAATGCACGATGCATTGGTTGATGTACATACTGCAATACCAATTAGACAAGCGCAATCATTTTTAAACTCAGATAACTATAGGAAGATTGTACCTGATGCAAAAGACGCTAAACTATTAGCGGGCAGAATAGGTTTATACGTTCAAAATATTAGAAAGAAGAATCCATATGCAAATGATGAACTTTCTGATATGCTTAGAAAGATAAATAAGATAGCTAATATCGGAGTTGGTCAGGCGTTAGGTGGTGTTACGCAACCTTTCAAGCAAATGATTCCGGTTGCAATGAACACTATAATAAACGCAGGAAGTCTTAATCTTGGTACTCTTTTAAATCAAGGTAAAAATGGATTTATCGACAGGTCAGGATATGAGATTGCAAACAGAGGCGTAGAGGCTCAGGCTCAAATTGAATCTTTAAATAAGATAATAGAGCAAGCAGCAAAGTCAAAAGGTGCTAAGGCGTTTAAATTAATAGAGGATGCCAACAAGAAATGGTTGGACATCGTATTGGTTAAACCCGATGTGTTTATTGCTAGGGCTTCTTGGATTACTTATTACGAGCAATCATTAAAGAAGCAAGGCATAGACCCTAATACAATTGACTATAATACTCACGAGGTAAATGAAAAGGCTGCAGACTATGCTCAAAGAATGGTTGACAGGCAACAAAACGTATCTGATGCTGACCTTGCAGGTAAAATGTTTGTTAGCAAACAAGCAAGCACTCAGATACTTGTTAAGTTACTAATGCCTTTTGCTAGTTTTAGAATGAACCAATCTGCTAGACTTGGTGCTGACCTTGCGGTTTTATCTGATAACACAGCATCTATTGAGGATAGAAAAATTGCAGCTAGGTCTCTTGCAGGTTTCGCGGCAGAGATGCTTACATTTAAAATGGTTTCAGCAGGAACAATAATACTATTGGGTAGTCTAGCTAAATTAGCAATGGGTAAAGACGAAGATGAGGAAGAGAAGAAGAAAAGAATAGATGCAGTTCTTAAAGGTCAAAGAACAAGTATGGTTACGGATATGCTTTCTCCAATACCGGTAGCTGATAAGGCTGTTCAAGCAGGAAGTAATTACTTATTAAATACCGTTCAGAATTACTTGGAAATACCTAAGGAAGAGCAGTTCTCTATATATGGAGCAGGAGGCGGGCAAGAAATACTAAAGAGTCTAGGGATGTTTGGTATAGCCGCAGATAGAGCAGCACAGCTTTTTGAAGTATCTAAATTAGCTGCCACAGGAGAATACACTGATGATTTTGGTAAAGAGAAGACTATATCAGAAAAAGATAGACAAGCGCTTTTGCCATTTGTAGGAGCGGCAATTCTTTCTAATGTCGGACTAGCACCTACTGAGGTTAGTAGTGTTGTCAAATACGCTGTTAAAGCCGCAAAGACTAAGACAAAAACACCTGAAGAAAAGGCTGCTGAAAAAGATAGAGAGATACAAAAAGAAGAAGAAACTTATCAAAAAATAGAGGCTCTTGATAGATTACGTGAGAACGCAACTTCTCAGGAAGAATTAGATGCTATAGATATGAAGGCTGCAGAGTTAGAGGCGACTCCTGAAGAGAAGAAGCTAATGAAAGCAGATAATGAAGCAGAGAAAGAACTTAAAAAAGAATTGCTTACTGACCCTGATACAGGAGAAGAGTATGACAATGAGACTGAACTTAAAAGGTATAATCCAACATTATACAATCAAAACTTTGGTCCTCAATCTGAATGGTATCAAGACCATAAGGCTGAGAAAGAAGTTCAAAAGAAAATGAACCAAGAGATTCGTAAAATGGAGGATGCAGAAGAGGGATATATTGCTCCTACTAAAGCTAAGCGTCCATCAAGAAGAAACTCTGACGGAAGTATTAAAAGTTCTTCTTACAAAAGAGTTAGAAGAGACGCAAATGGAAATGTAATATCAAGTTTCACAAGAACAACAAACTAAATATGAAAAAAATGATTAAAAGAGCCGATGGCTCTACATCTAAGCGTGGTCTTTGGGATAACATCAGGGCAAATGCCGGCAGTGGGAAGAAGCCTACTGCTGCAATGCTTAAGCAGGAAAAGATTATAAAGAAAAAGGATGCTAAACGAACCTAATATACTTTAGTTCTTTCTGCTTATCGTAATATACCATCATCTCATTATCGTTAGATGAACCGTCACGGGGAGGGCGACCTCCCCATTTAATCTCACCGTATAACTTATTGGCTTTGCCATAGATAATACCATCATCACACGCCCATATTAATACCGGTGTGATTCTCTTGTCTATTAACTTAACTAATTTCTTAGCAGATAATGGCAAAGGATAAGCTGTCTTCATATTTCTAATGCGACCCTTTACCTCTGCATATGCAATAAGGTTCTTGTCTTTGTCAAATACTTTGTAGTCTATATCGTGTGGGTCTAACTTTTTAAATGACCCTCCAAAGATGCTAACGAATAATTCAATTGCTTTCTTCTCCCTGATTAAGTCCGTCTCTGTTTCAAAAGTCATCGTCTTCTATTGATTTTAATATTAGTCGAAGGTCTACTATTAGATTGCGAATGTCACGTTCTGCGGGGATAAAGTCCCTGTCCACAAGGTTCTCGTAGATATTTGCTATGAGCAGATGTTGCTCGTTTAGTCTAAAAGCGATACGCTCTGCTCGGGCGTTCTCTGTGTTATTGTCCATAGTTGGATTCGCATAAGCGTTTTAACAAAATTAGTTTTTTTAACGAACATATGTATCAACCTCGGGTCTGATGATTAATTCATAGACACTTACCCCATTTGGCTTTACTTCTGAGTTCCATATCCTTTGTATCTTTCTCCTTGAATAGCTGTCATTATACCTATACTGCCTGATAACCCTATCATCCTTAATCAGTTCCATCATCCCTTTTTGCTTGTACCAATCCTTTGGTTTTTTCATTTGATTTGATTTTGGTATCCTTATACACTTCCACCTTGACACCGTGGTTTTGCAGTTCTTTCAATCGGTACTCCTGAAGTTTAGATAGCTTACCGTTTGTGGCTTTGACCTCAATGAATATTACGTCACTGTCCCTTGGTATGGCAAGCAAGTCAGGTATCCCGTTCTTGTTTGTCATTGTAAGTTTAATGACGTAATAACCCTGAGCCTCTAACTCTTTAATTTTCTTGGCTTGTACTTGCTGTTCTTTCATTTGTTTGTTTTAGCAAATCCTTGATGGACATATTTACGTGAGTGCATTCTTCAATGAAAGCAATTAGCTTCTCGAGGTCTTCAGTTCTAAATGCAAACCTATTGGCTAAGAAGAAACTGTAAGGCATACAGCTTTCGTCTAAGTCAATCTCATCAAGTTGCACTGCTAAAGTTTTCTGTGGGAGAACCACCAATGTGAATATCACTGTGTACTCCTGACCCTTGGTCACCCATTTCGTTTGTGGCACTTTGCTCGGACGATTCTTGTCGTCTATGCATACGCATTTTATCATCTTGAATTAAATTTTGTTTGTTAGCTAATAACCAATCTATAAAATCATTTTGATTCATCGCTTTCAATGATTCAAATATTTTTTCTATCGGTGTCATAAATAAAAGTCTTGCTTAAAATGATTAACAGTATAATCTTTCTTCTTTGTGACAGCCTTGTAGATGTCGTGTTCAATACCACCCTTTGCGAAAATCCAATACACTTGATTCTCGAGGCGTTCCTTTGTAGTCATTCGGTCTTTACTCTGCCAATAACTCGTAGCACTGAAGTCAATGTTGTAGTAAACCAAATACTCAGCGTGTCTTAAACTAATTCCCTCACGTCCACTTACAATCTGCAGGGCTATGTTCTTGTTGGTGTCTTCAAAGACACTTAACTCGGAGGTTAAGTCATCACCAAAGACCTGCTTGAGTGCGTTGTACTCTTCTTTGAACTTGTAGAAGATTCCAATCTTGCACCCTTCAAACTGCTCTTTGATAAACTCAGCCTTGCTTAGGTCAAGTATCATACTATTACCGCTCTCAAACTTTACAGTCCCGCTACACATTTGATGTACCTTCATCATCAATTTAACCGGAGTGTCTCCCAAAATTATTTCTTCTTTTCCTTCTATCACCAATTCTTTCTTTAATTTTTTTATCATCGCATAAGTTGATGGCTTCATCTCTACCTCCATTATCTCCTCTTTGGTCTCAGACATAAAGCCTGCCTCTTGCTGTGTGTAGTTAATGGTGTAAGGCTCCATCGCTTTAAGTATAGTGCCCAATCCATTACTATAGTCATTAACGAATAGTCCGTTAATCTTACGTTGCTTCACGGTGACATACATTTTACAAAAACTATAAAAGTTTTGAAACTCTCTAAATGGATTTGAATAAATGCCATACACTTGATGGTACATCTGTGAGTACGACTCAGGTGTTGGTGTCCCTGATAATAAAATAACTAATGGCTGACATCTTCTTAAAACTTCTCTTACCAATATACTTCTCTGACTTGGTTTAGGGAACGCTCCCATACTATGAGCCTCATCGCAGATAACCATATCCCACTTCTTGTCGCTCATAACGAGGTGCAGGCTTTCATAATTGATGACAGATAGGGAGTAGGTTGGTTTTAACGTACTGTAGTCGGCTTCAATTGAACTAATGGCTTTCTTTTTAGTAATGAACAGCACATTTTTAATGCCACACATCTCAGCTATGCCAAGGCTTGTAAGTGTCTTGCCGGTACGAACCTCCATTGCAAGGTATAAGAACCTGTACTTTGAAAGTATCTCATATCCTTTCTCGATTATGTCAACCTGATAGTCCCTGTAATTAAATACTTGTTTGTCCTCCATATCGTATAAGTTTTTATAATGCTCACAACTACTGACAATCTTGTCTATGACTTCTTTCTCTGTGTCGTACTTAAGAACTTCTCTTATATCAATAGCTTTTCCCCGTCCCGATTTTATAGTCTTTGTCTGTAAGACAACTTTCTTAAGTGTTTCACAGTAATCCCACATTGCCTTATTGCTATATCCTGATGTACGTTCAATCATTTTCTTAATCGTTTACTACAAGTGCCACAATACATTGTCCTGCTGTACTCTGTTATCACAGGCTGAGGACATTCGCATCCGTCAATAATACGTGTGCCATCATCATTAAAATTAAGTGCTATGTATTCCATCAGGTCTACGCAGTACTCAAACATCTCATACGACTTGAAGTAGTCCATCATAAGTTGAATCAACTCAAGTGGAACTTCCCCATCAGGAAAGTGAGCGAATAAACTCACCTCTGACATTGCAATCTCCTCATACGTATTTTTCTCCGTAATTACATTGAATGAATTAATCATTCCCACGTGAATCATTTGTTCTTGCGTCATATCTTTTGGTTTAGTATTTTTTCTCTCATCCATTTAGCACCTTCCTCAAAGCAAGTTCTTGCGTTAGACTGAGTAAACTTATTAAATGATTTATCTTTTATCTCCTCATTACTTGGTAGTTCTATTGGTGTTACAGTTGAGATTAAATAATCACTACTAAGGTTATTCCATTGTTTTGTTGTAAATATTATTTTCAATACTTGTTCTTCTGTGTATAGTTGCATTTGATTTAATTTAGAAAGGTGCTTCTTCAAGTCCCTCAGGTTTGCTTTTAATGATTATCCATCTTCCTTGTTGGTCTCTATCCTCCTGTGGCATTACTCCTTCCTTGTAAATACCGTAAGCGATAAGCCATTTATAGAACTTGGTTCGACTTACGCTCATCCTACCTCTCGGTCCATAGTCAGGATACTCATCCACAAAGTTAGAGTACAACTCGTTCTTGTAAAGTCTCGTATCAGTCTGCAACATAACCTCTCTGTTCTGATGCGTGTCAACAAGTCCACACCACTCAATAAACTCGTGGCAAGTCTCTGCTGACAACTGACGAATCTTAAGGTTGACAAACTTACTCTTAACAAGTCCTGTTCTTAAGTAGTTCTTCAAACATCCAATCATATAATTGTCAAACTCACACCAATCCTCATCGTTCCAATCACCAAACATCAACTTGCCAAACTCATCAAGTGGCGTAAACTCTTTAGTATAATACTGATGCAACTCTAACTCCCACTTTCTTCTTGCGAATGAATTACCGGCTCCCTTTATTGCATAGTTAGTAGTGATGGCAATCTTTGGAGACCTGCTGAATGGTATCTTGATAGCGTCCTTGTTTTTCTTTTCAAGCGTTAAGCCTTCGGTAACAACACTGAAGAGTCGCTCGAAGTCAAAATGCTTTCTCACATCATCAAAGCAAAGTATCTGCGTGTCTGCTGACACCAACTGATAAGCGAAGCTACGCTCAAAAGCAAATGACTTGCCATCAATGACAACTAATTTCTTCATCTTACTTAGTGCGTTCATAAGAAGTCCTTTACCTGTTCCCCCCTCAGGGTTGTCGCTGATAACTTCATCGTTTAAAATTATAGCCGGACAGAATGATAAGTTCTTATATCCGTGCATTAAAAATCCAAGCGTGCTCTCCATTGACTTAACTCTCTGCTCATCTCCACCGTTTATATTACTTACAAACTTTTTGAAGTCACACTTACCTGTCACATCACAGATATTAAAGTTCCTATCTATCACGTGGTCTTTCCACACGTACCCTCCCAAGTCCAAATAGTCGAGCGTTATTACTCCATCCTTACTAATCTTCACAGCACAATTTTTGTAGTACAAGTATGACGCATCTTTGGTATCAGCAATGAAGTAAATCTCAATCGTTGACAGCAAAGACAAAAACTCTTCCTTAAAGAATCTTGTATTGTCAGCGAAGTAATTGTACACACCAATGTCATCTAACTCCAATAGGTGCGTAAGCACGAAGTCCTTAATCTCTTTCTCTGATGTGTGGTCAATTAAATTGTTCGTCACTTTCACAAAGATGTAGTTCTTGCCACCCTCAGGGCAGTACTTGTAGAAGCCATTGTCTTCCAAGAACTGTTTGAACTGAACGTGTACTACTTTGATTACTCCTCTATCGTTTCTGTCCCAAAAGGTTTGCATTGCATTCTCTTCCTCAACCTTGTTAAGCACCGAGTCGATAGTTTCGCTGTCCAAATTGGAGTCCTGCAGTTGGATGCGAATCTCTTTTTTTGATACACCTCTCCTTAACTTTGCTTTGATGGTATTGATACGCTCCTCATCCTCGTAGTACTTAGTCCCAAAGTTTACAGTGTGTCTGTACGCTGAGTCAATAGTCGTTCCAATCTCCCTAAGACTAAAGTCGTCTGATGCAAATTGGTTTAGTACATAAGACGCAAGGCTCTTGTTGATACCAAAGTCATTGAATGCCATCGCAAGAACGTATGCATTTGTATTACGCTGACCCTCGTGCATAGGATACTTTTTCTCCCACCACTTAACAAGTATCTCCACAATCTTATTCTCATCCGTGATAGGGATGGTTGCCTTGTCTCTTGTCTTACTTACCTCAGTGTACTCAGGTTCCTCAATCGTATCCCAAATGCTACTATTCTCATTAATCGCAATTAGAGGGTCATAGGACTCGTAACACACTCGGCTGAGGTTCTTGCTCGTCTTGTCGAAATAAGGCGAAGCAAAGTACTTTTCTAACGAATTGAAGTACATTGTATGGTTCTCTGCATCAGCCGGTATCTTAACCAATACTTTTAACCCATTTCCCGAAGGGCTGATGAACACAGAAAATACATACTTGTTCTTTGATAAACTCTCCTTGTCTTGCAGTAACTCTTTCTGCTTGTCGTATCCATCGAAGTCCAAACATATCAAACCTGAATGCTCAATGAGTGATGCATCGGTTCTCTTGTTAAACGTTCCGCTGAAACATATCGCAGGCAACTGCTTCTTTAACTCCTGTCTCTCAGGCTTACGCTTCTCTAAGCGTATTCTCTTAACCAAATCCTTAGTAGCACCGGCTCCGTCCTTGATTCTCTCGAGTATAACGTGTACATCTCGGAAGAATGGCGTGTCAGTATCTCTAATGTTTTGGAATATCGTCACATTGTGTGCCATATTATGTCGTTTTTATGTCGTTTTTATGTAGCTAACTATCTGATTATTAGAACTAATGTCGATAATGTCAATTTTTTCTTCAAATTATAATCAAGAAAAATAAGAAGAATAGAAAAATACATATAGAGAATATAGGGAAAACACATCGACATTTCCGTCACGCAATAGAGGTAAAAAAAGGGGAAGTTTTCACTCCCCCAATCTTTGTTCTCTAATGGGTGTTAATTCTAAAATGGAAGTTCGCCATCTTCATCATCAGGTTCGACTAAATTGTCTGCTCCTGATTTAGGTGTTGGCGGTTTTGAAACCTTAGCTTCTGATTGTGGTTTAGCACCACCGCCTTGCGTTGGTTCGTAGGTATCCAACTCAACATAATGATTGCCACTGCGTGCAGTCTTAATGTTAAGGTTAACCCATCCACCTTTCTCGTGCTGTCTGATGAAGGCGACTGCCTCATCTACTTTCATTGATAATCTCCCTACTACAAAGTCAGGGGCTTTTTCGTTTCTCTTAAATGAGAATCCGTCTGCAAAGATTTTTTCGTCTTGTGCCATTGTTCTTGAATTTATTTGTTGCCTCAGTCTATTTATACCAACCATCAACCTCTGAGGCTAAGCTGATAATTAGTTGTCGTCAGTGCAGGAATCGAACCTGCATTACTTGTTCATCTCGTGCGTCAGGATTAACCAATACACTCGACTAAGCGTCACCGTCCGCCACTGACTTCCTGTGTCTTTGAAGACACTTGCTTCGGGGGGGAGCAAAAATAAGTTTAGGTAGGCAATAGTTGGATTTATTATTAGACTTTAACCACGTACTATCATCGCTGATAGGTAGCCACTCTATTGCCTACGTATATTTTTATAACAAGTACTCGTCAATGTAATAGTTAACGATGTCATCCGTTGGCTTTGAACTAAAGTACTTATTGTACACTTCAATCGCTCTGCCTACTTTGATTTCGCCACCTTTTACAAAGTCTTCTGTTGGTCTAAAGATACCAAGAACTCCTGTTCCCTTGTCAATTACATAGAATACTAATGGCTTACCAAATAACTCCTGATAAATGTAGCACTGACTATCGTAGTTGTACGACTTCGCTGTGTATTTGAACTTATGAATGTCACTCGTAGTCTTTAGGTCAATCACTGAATTGTCCGTAACAATGTCAGCCTTCCCTTTCCACATCATACCTTGAATCTCTGCAACTGCCGGAGTCTCGTACTGATTTCCTGCTTTGTAAATCTCATCATAGAACGCAATGTTCCCATTGATAATGCTTACAAGATTTTGAATCTCGTCCTGTTCCTTCTTTAACATACAGAATGGAAGGTTATTCGTTTCGCAAAAATTTTTATAAATATCTGTGTTACGAGTACTTGCTTTTACAAATGGCATATTCTTAGCCTTCTCAGGCTCCAAGATTAACTGATGAAAGTATCTGCCATCCATAAATACTTTGTTATCCTCACGGGTCTTACCAAAGTTCTGAGGATTATTAAGAAGCACATCAATATCTGAATTAGATAAGAACTGCTTCCCTATTCCATTGTAGTACTCGTTATCGTCACGTAGTTTGATTATTAAATCTTCTCTCTTTATACTTTCCATTATTCTGCTGTTATTAGGTTAGCGATTTCTTTCTTCAATGCCGGACTCACTTTGTACTTGCGTGTGATTTGTGCACCAATCTTCTCAATACCCAAAGACTTGTTAGCCGTTACGTACTTGATTACTGCATCCCAATTGTCGGTACCCTTCTTTAAGTCAGGCAACCCATCTGCTGTTGCAACTGCCGTCTTCTTAGGAGCCTCGACTTTTGTAGCTGTAGTCTCGCCCTCAGGTAAATCTTCTCCTGCATAAATATAAATCCCTAATCCAAACATCGCTAAGTTCTTAACCAAGCAACGCATAATGGTTTTGTTAATGTCGAACGTAGTCGCAGCATCAACTGTCTTGTCGCCATAGCGTGAAATATAACTATACGCTGTCTTCTTCATTGACTTGTTCGCACCGTCCATCACAGGTAACCACATCTCAAGCGTCTCGTCTTCGATGGTTACAGTAGTGTGGCACATAAATCCAAGTGCATCGTCATAAGTCGTTTCACCGATTTTATACGTGGCATCAGGACACTCGGTCTTTGTCTTTGACCAAGCCCAAGCCCAAGATAAATAAGTTAGATTGCTTTTCTTTTCAACGTGGTCGTTCACGTTGATGGCGGATAGCCTTTCAAAAACTGTCGTTTTCTTTTCCATTTGATTTGATTTGATTACTGATTGAATTGATTGATTAAATAAAAACTGCGCGCTCAACATCTTTCACAATAGACACATAGTCTTTGTCGTCTGCTATCTTCTGCTTAACCGCAGAGATTCCGTGAATGATTGATGAATGCTTTATGTCGTAGCCTGCTTCGTTCATATACTTTTGAATGTATGTGATTTGCATAGGTCTCTTAGCGCATAAATAATATACCAAATGCCTAGCATCTACCAACTCTCTCTTTTTTGATTTTGAAAATATATCGTCTTTATTAATTCCAAATAGGTCTGCCACCCTCTCTACATACTGATTAAATACATCGTGCTTCATAACTTCAATTTGATTTG
>Ga0255104_1000221_pt1 | contig 16360 bp, 12 predicted proteins | sample Law_Cont_RepC_0h_FD_188446 | JGI IMG/M metagenome (GOLD analysis project Ga0255104, IMG submission 188446) | Freshwater microbial communities from St. Lawrence River, New York, United States - Law_Cont_RepC_0h | ecosystem: Environmental > Aquatic > Freshwater > River | place: USA: New York... | reverse complement strand
CGCCACGCGGGGCTGGTGGGAGACCGGAGAGTTCGAAGTCTCCGAGCATCTTGTTATGCGCTGCAATCTCGCGCTCGCCCTGGCAAACCTTCACATGGACGCTTGTCTGTCCATCCGCAGCCGTGGAGAAAACTTCCTCTTTACGGGTTGGGATGGTGGTGTTGCGGTCGATCAGCTTTGTCATGACGCCGCCAAGCGTTTCAATGCCGAGCGAAAGTGGGGTGACATCGAGGAGGACAACATCCTTGACTTCACCGCCAAGAACACCAGCCTGGATAGCGGCACCGACGGCAACAACTTCATCAGGGTTGACGCTGCGGTTTGGCTCCTTGCCAATCATCTTGCGGACCTGCTCCTGAACGGCAGGAATACGGGTCGAGCCACCAACGAGGATGACTTCATCGATATCTGATGCCGACAGCTTTGCATCCCGGAGTGCCTGATTGACAGACTCAGCGGTACGCTCAACGAGATCACGGGTCAGGTCATCAAACTTCGCACGCGTCAGGTTGACATCGAGGTGAAGAGGACCATCTTGGCTTGCAGTGATGAACGGGAGGTTGACATTGGTGGTCACCGATGCCGACAGCTCGATCTTAGCCTTTTCAGCGGCTTCCTTGAGACGCTGGGCTGCTTGCTTGTCCTTGCGCAGGTCGATTCCGTTTTCCTTTTGGAATTCAGCCGCAAGGAACTCGATAACCTTGTGGTCAAAGTCATCACCACCGAGGTTTGTATCACCGCTGGTTGACTTCACTTCGAAGACGCCATCTCCAACTTCGAGGATGGAGACATCAAAGGTTCCACCACCGAGGTCGTAGACCAGAATGGTTTCGTTGTCCTTTTTGTCAAGACCATATGCAAGTGCTGCAGCGGTTGGTTCGTTGATGATTCTGAGGACTTTGAGTCCAGCAATCTCACCGGCGTTCTTGGTCGCGGTGCGTTGGGAGTCATTGAAGTAAGCAGGGACTGTGATGACCGCGGCGGTGACCGATTCACCAAGATAAGCCTCAGCATCTGCTTTGAGCTTCTGCAAAATCATCGCAGAAATTTGCTCAGGGGAGTATGGGGTTCCATCGATGGTGGACCGGTGGTCGGTACCCATGAAGCGCTTGATGGAGATGAGTGTGCGGTCCGGGTTTACGACAGCCTGGCGCTTTGCTGGTGCTCCGACGAGGCGGTCGCCTGTTTTTGAGAAGCCAACAATCGATGGTGTTGTACGTGCACCTTCTGCATTCGCGATTACGACTGGCTCTCCGCCTTCAAGTACGGAGACGCATGAGTTCGTCGTTCCGAGGTCAATTCCTACTGTTTTCGGCATAGTGGCTTTCTCCTTGCTCTTGTCGCTTTGGTGATGGTGTCAAAGTGACTCATTTTCTGCGATGGTGTATTCTTTCATGTGAGTGTAATGATGTCAAGTAAGTGAATGATTAATTTTCTACATGGTGTGTAAACGTACGAGTTATTCCGGTGTGTTGGCATCAGGATATACTTTGGTGTGATTAAAAAGGAAGCTGCGCAGGTTGTCTCGGTTACACCGCTTTCTGCGCCACGGCACTTTGTGCTGACCATGACGAGTGCCCATTTGGCCTCGCATTCCCGCCCGGGACATTTCATCGCTGTTGCCGCAGATACAGGTTCCGCAATCCTGCGTAAGCCTTTTTCTGTCTACACGGTGAACCCGGATGTCGGCGAAATCTCGATCCTGTTTTCTGTCTATGGACCTACGACCACCGCGATGTCTCGTATGCTCCCCGGCGATTCCATTGATGTCCTCGGTCCGCTGGGCGGGCGCATCTTTGATCCAGAGCCGATAAAGGGAATACATCACATCCTCGTGGGGGGTGGTTATGGAGTTCCTCCGCTCAACTATTTGGCCAAGACGATCCGTGCGAGTGCACCAGATGCCATGGTTACGGTGATTATCGGCGCGCGGACCGCAAATCTTCTGGTCGGAGACGATGGTCTTCTCGATGCGGGTGTCGAGGTCATTTACTGCACCGATGATGGTTCTGCTGGTGTACAGGGACGTGTCACCGATGCACTACTCCCATTATTGAAATCAGACAGTCGAGTCTACACATGTGGGCCTACACCAATGATGAAAGCCGTTGGTGAGCTTAGCGAAGCACACGGAGTGGATTGTCAGGTTTCGCTTGAGACATTCATGCCATGCGGTGTGGGCATCTGTGTTGGCTGCGTCGTAAAGATGCGTGATGGTGTTTTCTCGCGTACATGTACCGATGGTCCGGTCTATCCCGGATGTGAGGTGGCATGGTGAGCACAGTGAACATGACCGTGCAAATCGGCTCCCTCAAAATGCGTAACCCTGTCACAACAGGGAGCGGAACATTCGGATTTGGTAGCGAAACCAAGGACCTAGTTCCGCTTGACCGCCTCGGGGCGGTAACCGTAAAGGCCACAACACGTGAGCGACGGCTGGGTAACCCGCCGCAGCGCATCGTTGAAACCGCATCGGGAATCCTCAATGCTATCGGGCTGCAAAACGGCGGCATCGATGACTACCTCGCCAATAAGGCTCCGTATCTGCGTTGCTTCGATTGCCCGATTATCGTCAATGTCCCTGGCGAAAACCCCGATGACTTTGCGTATGTGGTTGAGCGCCTGACGGCAGCTGGTGCGGCGGATGCCGTTGAATTAAACATTTCCTGTCCAAATGTCTCCCATGGTCTGGACTACGCGACAGATCCACAGCTTGCCGCATCGGTGGTTGCTGCTGTACGTAAAGTTACATCGATGCCCGTAATCGCGAAGCTGTCTCCAAACGTTACGGACATCCGGGTGATTGCAAAGGCGTGTGAGGATGCGGGTGCGGATGCCCTCAGCATGATCAACACAGTTGTCGGTACAGCGATTGATCCGCGCAAGCGGAAATTCCGCCTTGCCAATATCACCGGTGGCCTCAGTGGACCTGCGGTTAAGCCGATCGCGTTGCTTGCTGTGTGGCGCTGCTACAACACCGTCAAGATTCCAATCATCGGGATGGGTGGAATTGCCTGCCCACTGGATGCCATCGAGTTCATGCTCGCGGGCGCAACTGCTGTGGCCTGCGGTACGGGCAATTTTGTTGATCCCACGCTTTCCCTCGAAGTAATCGATGGTATTGAGAAGTATTGTGTTGAGAACGGTTTTGCCGATGTCAACGCGCTAATCGGTGCGGTAACCGCAGCTTAGGAGAGTACGATGTCGAGAAGTTACGATCTATTGCCCATCGGTGATAATGCACCCGAGGAAGTCAATGCCGTCATTGAAATCCCACGTGGGTCATCGAACAAGTACGAATATGACCGTGAGCACGGCGTTTTCCGCTTGGACCGTCCACTCTACAGCCCACTCTTCTACCCATTTGACTACGGTTGGATTGCCGGAACGATGAGTGCTGATGGCGACCCACTAGATGTCCTTGTCATCGGGAGTCATCCAACCTTCTGTGGATGTGTTGTCACCTGTCGTCCATTGGGTGTCCTCTTGATGCGTGATGAAAAAGGCGCAGACGAAAAGATTCTTGCACGGGTGGCACATGACCCACGCTATTCCGGTGTCCGAACCCTTGGGCATCTCCCAACGCACGTCCTCCGCGAAGTGGAGCACTTCTTTGATGTCTACAAGACACTTGAAAAGAAGCCGGTTGCGATTGGTGAGTGGAAGGATGTCGATGTTGCTCAGCAGATGATTGAGAACTGCAGGCTGATTCGGAATCCAGGCGAGGGCTAAGCGATCGCTTTTTGACGTTCTGGGCAGGTAATGCGGGACAGCAACACAGTCCCGTAACGGAACCACATCTTGGAGGTTGCCATGCACGCAGGAAACCCATTTTTGAATCTTGGGTTGGAATACCTCTTATCCGGAAAGCCGGCACATCATCGTGCGTCGGCAAAGCGTGTTGTTCAAATCTTCCTCTCAGGTGCAGCGAGCTCAGTTGATCTGTACGACTACAAGCCGATGCTTGAGCAGCGACGGGGTCAGTCGTTTGATCCCGGTGGGAAGCTTGAGCTCTTCCAAAGCCAGCCGGGTGTTGTGATGCCATCCGCTTGGGGATTTGAGCGTGCCGGGCAGTCCGGGCGCTGGATTTCAAAAATCCTCCCGCACCTATCGCAATGCGTCGATGACATGGCATTTGTTTACAGCATGACATCCAAGTCCAATGTCCATGGACCCGCGACGTTTTTGCAGACAACTGGCTTTGTACAGCCTGGTTTTCCATCGATGGGAGCGTGGATAGCGCACGGTCTTGGCAGCCTTACAGACAACCTTCCAGTGTTTGTCGCGCTTCCTGATTCCCGTGGAGTTCCACCCAATGGTCCCGCCAACTGGGGCTCTGGCTTCTTGCCTGCCGCCACACAAGGCGTTGTCCTCCGCCCAGGCAGCAAGACTGCAATTCGGGACCTACAGCCACCATCCGAGGGTTCATCTCCAGCGGCCGAAGCGGCACGAAAGCGCTTCTTAACGGACATCAACAGACTGGATGCTCGTACAAATGGTTCGGATGATGCCCTTATTGCACGCATAAAAAGCCATCAACTTGCCGCTAAACTCCAACTTTCCGCCCCTGAGGCCATGGACATTTCTAAGGAAAGTGCCGTAACACGCCAGCTTTATGGAATCGGTAATGTGCAGACAAATGACCTTGGGACACGCTGCCTTGTTGCCCGGCGGATGCTTGAGCGTGGCGTGCGTTTTGTCCAGATCTGGAGCGGAGCTGATAACGGCTTCCCACGCCGGAACTGGGATTCCCACGAAGACTTACGCAAAGACCATGCGGACATGGCAACCGAACTCGATAAGCCGGTCGCTGGCCTTCTCCGTGATCTGAAGAGCCGTGGGCTCCTCGATGACACCATTGTTCTCTGTACAAGTGAGTTCGGCCGGATGCCCTGTAGCCAGGGAGGTAAGGGGCGCGACCATAACCCCGAAGCATTTACGACATGGCTCGCTGGCGGCGGTGTTAAGGGTGGCACGGAAGTCGGCACGACCGATGAATGGGGCTATAGGGTCGCAGAAAATCCGGTTACAGGTTACGATGTGCACGCAACAGTCCTTGCATTGCTTGGTGTTGACCATACATCGCTGACATTTCGGCATAATGGCGTCAACCGCCGCCTCACAGATGTCCACGGGCATGTATTGAAGCAGCTGATAAAGCACGTGTGAGTGACTGACCGTGAACTCGATTGGAATGGAAACAATCTGAATGGCGCCAACGTTGGTGGTGATGGCAGCGGGAATGGGAAGCCGCTTCGGAGGAACGAAGCAGCTTGCTGGCGTAGGGCCAAGCGGTGAGACGATTCTGGATTACTCAGTCCACGATGCCATTTCTGCAGGTTTTGGCAAAGTCGTCTTTGTTATTCGCAAGGCATTTGCCGATGCCTTTGAACAAGGAATTGGCGAACGCTACAGCAACCTGATTGAAGTTGCCTATGCTTACCAAGAGCTCGACAATTTGCCCGCGGGGTGCACGCCTGATCCTGACCGCACAAAGCCGTGGGGCACAGCGCACGCTGTGTGGTGCGCACGCCCTGAAGTTACCAGCCCATTTGCGGTGATCAACGCGGATGATTTTTATGGCCAGGATGCGTTTGCACAAATGGCTGCGTATCTCAGCGCTGTGGGTACAGAAGCTGGCAAATATGCCATGGTGGCGTTTGAAGTGGATGGCACATTAAGTCCATTTGGCTCCGTTTCCCGAGGCGTTTGTAAAGTGGACGCTGCACGCAATCTTGTGGAAGTCACGGAACACACCGCATTGATACGCTCCGATTTGGGAGTTCAGTCAACATTTGCAGATGCATCCACAGAGGTGCTCCCCTTCGACACTCTGGTATCGATGAATTTTTGGGGCTTTACACCTGACTTCCTCGAGCACACAGAAGACTATTTCATACAGTTTTATGCGGCGAATCATGCATCCGCAAAAGCGGAGTGCTACCTGCCATCTGCGGTGACGCACCTGATGCAGTCAGGTGCTGCGACCGTCAAAGTTCTCGGTACATCCGGCAGGTGGTTTGGACTCACCTATCCTGACGATCGAGATGCCGTCGTAAGTGCGCTTGCTTCTTACACGGACCAAGGCATTTATCCATCCCCATTGGTAGGCGAGGCTCTTAATGATTGATGCACGTTTTCAGCAGGAGCTGTGCGCCCAATATCCGGAGTGTGGACGCTGTGTAAGCGTTGAGGTGCTCGCAGGGGGACACATCAACGATACCTACCTTGCGCGCTACGATGTAAGCGGTGGTGTTCGAAGCCTTGTCCATCAACGTATCAACCACAACGTGTTCAGGAATATTCCATACGTGATGGAAAATGTTGTGCGTGTGACTGAGCATGCGCGTGTGTGGTTTTCTAAGAATGGCGTGGTGGATGTTGACCGGCGAGTGCAGACTGTGTATCCAACACGGGATGGCAATTATTACTGGCAGGACTCGACCGGAAACTACTGGCGCACGCAGGATTACATCGCCAACGCATTCTCGCGTGTCGTTCCTGAATCCAGCGATGATGCGTACGAGGCCGCCTTTGCATTTGGGATGTTCCAGCGCGTTGTTGCAGACCTCGACAAGCCGCGGCTTCACGAAACAATCCCAGGCTTTCATCACACTCCCCAGCGCTTCTCTGCCTTTGAAGCGGCTGTCGCTGGCGATGCATCTGATCGCCTTCGTGGATGCCAATCAGAAGTCGACTGGTTGATGGACCAGAAGCCCTGGCATGCTCTGGTACAGCAGGCATGGGATGCCGGTGTGCTTCCTGAGCGCGTCGTCCACAACGATGCCAAGGTTGCAAATGTCCTCTTCGATTGCGATACCGCAGAAGGGCTTGCCGTCATCGATCTGGACACCGTTATGCCCGGACTTTCCATCCATGATTTTGGCGATCTCGTTCGCTCGACCACGTGTACAGCCTCCGAAGATGAGATGGATCTTTCGAAGGTTAGCGTCGATGTCGACCTGTTTTCTGCGCTCGCGGCAGGCTTCATAAACGGAGCCGGGACTTTATTGACATCCGAGGAACGGTCAATGCTCCTTAGTGGAGCCAAGACAATCATCTTGGAGCAGGCCACCCGGTTTTTGAAAGACCACTTGGAAGGCGACACCTACTTCCGTGTTTACCGGCCAAACCAAAACCTTGATCGTGCACGGACACAGATACAGCTCCTCAAGAGCATCCAACAAAATGACCTGATGCTCAGTCTCATCATCAACGATGTTCAGCAAGGAGCCACTTGGTGACACGCCCAACAGTCCTCATCACAGGAGGATCCGGTTTTATCGGCTCACATATCGCAGCCCTCGCATCCAAACATGCACATGTGCGGATCCTAGACAATTTTCGGTCCGGATTCCGTGAGAATCTGCACGGAATTCCACATGAGCTGGTTGATGGTTCGATTGAAGACATCGATGTTCTGAATGATGTGATGTCGGGTGTTGACTATGTCTTTCACCTTGCCGCGATGATTTCCGTACCTGAGTCAATGCTCAAGCCTGCAGAGTGCGTGGCTGTCAATACTGTCGGGACATTGAATGTTCTTGAAGCCGCAGCGCAGGCAGGCGTTAAGAAATTGGTTCTGTCATCCACTGCGGCCATTTACGGGGATGACCCTACGCTCCCAAAGGTCGAGTCATTGCCTCCTTGCCCGAAAAGTCCCTATGCCGTCACGAAGCTGGATGGCGAGTACTACTGCGCGATGTACACAGCGATGGGGCGTTTGGAGACTGCCTGCCTTCGTTACTTCAATGTCTTTGGCCCTCGGCAAAATCCCAAGAGTGCTTATGCTGCTGCGGTTCCGATTTTTCTCAGCCGTGCATTGCGCGGAGAAGATATCACCATTTTTGGCGATGGCGGTCAGACCCGGGACTTTGTGCATGTATCGGACATCGCCGGTGCAAATTGGCATGCTGCGACAACCGCTGACATGACGGGTGTCTATAACGTGGCATGTGGAAAGAGCCTTAGCATTCGTGAGCTGGCTGAACAGATAATTGCAACTACAGGATCGCGGTCAAAAATTGACTTTCAACCCGAACGCCTTGGGGACATCCGTCACTCAATCGCAGATGTCTCACGGCTGACTGCCGCTGGCTATGTGTGCAATAGCGAATTTGATCAGCTGCTGGCATCTACTGCGGAAACCTATAGCAAAACGACCTAAGCAATGAAACTCGAAACCATGAAACGACTTGCCACACTGCCTGTGACTATTGTTGCGTTCATGGTTTATGCGATTTGCTTGCAAGGGAATCTAGCGTTCGCGCAAAGTGGCAACCACTTTGAAGAGCGCGTGCGTCCTCTGCTCATAACCCGGTGCGCTACCTGCCATGGGCAAACGAATTCAGCCGCCGGAATCGATTTCTCAACATCCGCTGGCATTCGAAAGTACATTGCATCCAAGGCAATTCGCTCATCAAGTGATGCGGGTGCAAGAGCGCTCATCAACCGGATTACGACGGTCTCTGAAGAGCTCCGTATGCCTCCGACAGGTGAGCGGTTATCGAAAGCGGATGTAAACAGCATCCAAAAATGGCTTGATGGTGGGGCAAAAGTACCCGATGCTGGGCGCACTGGTAATGACACTCTTTGGTCTCTGCAAGCGCTCAAGGTGCGTAAAGGGGATTCCATCGATGGGATCATCAACCGTGCAAGAGTCACACGTGGCCTGACTGCGTCACGACCCGCAGACAAGCTTACGTTGCTGCGGCGGATCCATTTTGATTTGACTGGTCTGCCTCCATCCCCGGCCACGATCGCCACGTACCAGAGTGATCTCTCCAGTAATGCTTATCGCAAGATGGCTGATCGCCTCTTGGCATCCAAGGGATATGGGGAACAGCAGGCTCGGTATTGGCTAGATGTCGTCCACTTTGGTGAAACCCATGGATTTGACAAAGATAAGCGCCGAGATGATGCCTATCTCTACAAGCACTGGGTCATTTCAGCGTTCAATGCTGACTTGCCGGTGGATACATTTGTCCAGCATCAGCTTGCCGGGGATGTGATTGCACCAGCAGATAGAAGTGCAGTCATTGCGACAGGCTTTCTTGCCGCTGGGCCTTGGGACTTTGTAGGGCAGGTTGAGCTACCTGAAGGTGTTGTCGAAAAGGCAAAGACACGTAATCTCGACCGGGATGACATTTTGACATCCACGATGCAGACCTTCACAGGACTTAGCGTGCAGTGTGCCCGGTGCCACGACCATAAGTTTGACCCGATTCCACAGCGTGATTACTATGCTCTGCAGGCTGTTTTTGCGGGAATCGAGCGGGCATCCCGGCCATTACCAACGACATCCGGTGCAACAGCCAATGCAGGTCCAAGCCCAACCAATGGCTGGCATTCGGACATCGAGACGGCGCCCGATGTATCGCACTGGGTACAGGTTGACTATGCAGCTCCTGTAACCGGCAATGCGCTGCGCATAACGCCAGCGAGGCCAACAGACTTTCAGGACACGCCTGGTTTTGGATTTCCGCAGCGGTTTCGGATTGATGTCATCTATGCAGATGGAACCGCAGGCGAATTGCTGGATGCTACAGGTGAAGACTTTCAAAATCCTGGTTCGCAACCGCTTTTATTGGCGATAAACAAGCCGATCAAGACGGCGCGGATCACTGCGACAAAGCTTTGGAAGCGTAGTAATGACTATGTTTTCGCGCTGGCGGAAGTCGAGGTGACGGCTAAGGACCAGCGAGTTGCTGCAACGGCTGCTGTTACATCGTCATCGAGCATTGAGCAGGGGCGTTGGGGCCGATTGGCTTTGGTGGATGGCTTCGATTCCCGTGGAACGGTTGTCCCGACGGTGTATGGCGTCTTACCAGTGATGCCGAGGCCTGTCTATCTCCTTGCCCGCGGCGAAGTGACGGCGCCATTAGATGCCATACAGCCTAAGGGTCTATCATGTATCAACGGAGCCAAATTCCCAGATGCAGACTGGTCGAAGGAAGGCAATCGACGTCTGGCACTTGCCAAGTGGATCACATCTCCCGATAATCCTCTCCTTTGGAGGACACTGGCAAACCGGATTTGGATCACGCATTTTGGTCAGGGCTTGGTGGAAACACCAAATGACTTTGGTTGGAATGGCTCCCGCCCGGCTATCCCTGAGCTGCTTGACTTTCTTGCATCCGAGCTGCGGCGTACGCGCTCCATCAAGCATATCCACCGTCTGATTATCATGAGCGCGACCTATCAGCAGGCAAGTTTTGCTAACGCGGCGAATGAGGCCAAGGACAAAGGTAATCGCTACTATTGGCGCTTCACACCCCGACGCTTGCATGCAGAGGAGATTCGGGATGCTGTGCTGGCATCTGCTGGGAATTTGCGTGGATCGACTCAGGAGCAAATCAGTTTTGATCTGTTTGGCTTCCGGGATGACCATTCTCCGGAATACCGCGTCGATGATGTTGCCCCTTGGGTGGATGAGAGAAATTTCCGCCGCAGCATCTATCGCTTCATGGTTCGAAGTGTTCCGATTCCATTTTTCGAGGTCTTCGATGCCCCGGATCCGAGTGTCAGCGTACCTTTGCGAACAACATCGATTACACCGCTGCAGGCTTTGACACTTTCCAATCATCCATTCATGAGGCATATGGCGATGGCTGCGCCTGTTGCCGACCAAGCACGAGGTATTAAGCAAATGTTTTTGTCGACGCTTGGACGTTATCCAAGCAAGGACGAGGTGCTGCTGACACAGAAGTATGCTTTTGACTATGGCTCTTCGAATACGTGGCTGGCGATGTGGAACAGCAACGCATTTCTGACATTGCGCTGAGATTTTCACCCTTGCAAACGCAGTGCCCGAGCGGATACAATCGCGCGCTATGCTAATTCTGACGACTGCTAAGGAGCCACCTTCGTGCCCACGCAGTCTCAGTCTCCGGGTGGAGTAGTTCGCCGCAGGTCTCACCTGTGGATGTTACTGTCCGCTATCGGCCCAGGTTTGATTGCCGCTGCTGCTGGTAATGAAGCCGGCGGTGTGCTTACCTACTCTCAAATCGGGGCATCGCATGGCTACGGGATGCTTTGGCTCCTAGTCCTAACCACGGTCTCTCTCGTTGTCGCTCAAGAAATGGGCACGCGAATGGGATTGGTGACCGGTAAGGGACTTGCTGACCTTATACGAGAGCAGTTTGGAGTACGGGTTGCCGTATTCGCGATGGTCATCCTCCTCGTCGCGAACTTGTTCACGACGCTTTCCGAGTTTGCCGGCATCGCCGCATCACTTGAGTTATTGATCCCCGTGCCGGGAATCCGCTATATTGCCGTACCGCTGCTTGGTATTCTCCTTTGGCTCTTGGTCCTCCGAGGAAGCTATCGCCGTGTGGAGAAGATTTTTCTCGCATTGTGCGCTGTGTATCTGGTCTATGTCGTTGCGGCAGTGATGGCAAAGCCTGATTGGGGATTGGTTACTCGCAGCATTCTGACGGTGCACATTCCGCATGGTGACCAGCAATACGTGAGCCACGCGATCGCATTAATCGGGACGACGATTGCACCTTGGATGCAGTTTTATGTGCAGAGCACGGTACGTGACAAGGGCTTGACAAAGGAACACTACGTCTACGAAAAGTGGGATGTGTTTATTGGGTCGATCGCCAGCAATGCCATCTCGTTTTTCATCGTCGTTGCATGTGCGGCAACATTGTGGGTCGCGGGAAACCGGAATATCACATCGGTGCGGGATGCGGCGGAAGCCCTCAAGCCGGTCGCAAGCTCGAGCTCCTACGTTCTGTTTGCAATCGGACTGTTCAATGCAAGTGCGGTTGGTGCCGTCATTGTCCCACTGTCCACTGCTTATGCCGTTACCGAAGCGATTGGCAGTGAGAGTGGTCTCGGACGAAAGATCCGTGAGGCACCGCTGTTTATTGGGGTCTTCACAACATTGATTGTGTTTGCCGTTGTGGTAACTCTGCTTGTGCCAGAGAACCGATTACTTGGGGTGATTACCGGTGCGCAGATTCTCAATGGGCTTTTGCTCCCAACGATTTTGGTGTTGATGTTACTGCTCATCAATCGCCGGTCTGTGATGGGGGACTATGTCAACAAATTTGGTACAAATTTGGTGGCGTTGATTACGATTGCCGCTGTGGCGATTCTGTCGATTATGTCTGTCATCTACATGTTTATTTGAGCAATCCTGTCCTCGCAAACGTGTAGGCATGTTGTTCGGATATTTCCCTTGAAATCAGAATGATAGGTTGTCAACTTATTCGCATTGACGCGATGTTCTTCGCAACAGATTTTGGATTGATAACCTGGCGTTGATGTTACTCCTCATCAATCGCCGGTCTGTGATGGGGGACTATGTCAACAAATTCGGCACAAACTTGGTGGCGTTGATTACGATTGCCGCTGTGGCGATTCTGTCGATTATGTCTGTCATCTACATGTTTGTTTGAGCGATCCTGTTCTCACTAACGTGCAGGAATGTTGTCCGGATGTTTCCCTTGAAACGAGGATGACGGCTTCTTCACTCATTGGTTTTGACGCGATATTCTTCGCAATAGATTTGGGATTGATAAGGTAGTGCCGCTGTGGCGATTCTGTCGATTATGTCGGTCATCTACACATTCATCTAAGCAATCCTGTCCTCGAGAATACATACCTATAGCGGCGAGATAGTTCTCCTGAACACAGGATGATCACCAATACAGGTGACGCTTGTGATGCCATTCAGTTGCTTAATCACAAATGCGTAAATGACCATCTGGTTTCCTATAAGGAAGCAGCGTATCTGAACCGATGATAACGCTATGGTAAGTGTCCAGATCTGCAGCCACAAGCGTAGTCGCATGTTGGTGAGCAGTGATCAGAAAAATGAGGCCACGGCTCGCATGGAGGCAGAGCTCTGGGTCGCAGCGAATCCGCGTCGACGGATGGAAGTCGTTGCACGCCTGCGCCTCGTTGACAATGCTGGCCTTGATCGTGAGTATCTTGTCGTTGAGGATTTGACAAGTACACCTCCACGCCATAAGAGTCCACTCCCACATAACTTCGGAATCAGCAGCGGTGACATTGTTCGCACAGAAATGAAGGCTGCCTAAGCACAAACATCCACGGGATGCTGGTGAGTCTGCTACATTCAGCCTAGATTACAGCTGTCCCGTTTGTTATCATCAAGATGTCGATTTCGTATCAACACACGTTCTGCAATCCATAGAGTTACAGGTAGCATCCATCAATGCGTCGAAAACAAGAAAAAGGTTCATCTACAGTTGATGATGGCTTCAAGGCAATTCTAAAGCCGATATTGCTCCTTGCATTCACTCTCTTTATTGACCTCCTCGGGTTCGGAATCATCCTCCCCAATCTCCCACAATATGTCGAAGCTGATCCGTGGGTCGGGGATGACCATGCAAAGGGCGCATTGGTTGGATCGTGGCTTGGAGCAAGCTACTCAATCACGCAGTTCCTATTTGCACCTCTCTGGGGGAGATATTCAGACAAGGCTGGACGACGGCCAGTTATTCTCATCTCGCTTATCGGTGTTGCCTTCGCCTACATGCTGTTTGGCTTTTCAAGCGGACGTCTGTGGATGCTTTTCGCCGCTAGGATTCTTGCGGGAGTCCTTTCATCCGCATCGATTGGCGTTTCCTTCGCCTATGTCGGTGATGTCACCACTCCGCAGAACCGCGCCAAAGCAATGGGTATCCTGGGTGTCTGTTTTGGCCTTGGGTTTGCTTTTGGTCCCGTGTTCGGCGGTGTCCTCGGCAAGAGCAACATCGCGATTCCGGCATTTGTGGCAGCTGCAATGTCGCTGGTCAATTTTCTCTTTGCAGTGAAGATGCTCCCCGAATCACTTTCGGAAGAGGCACGCCGAAAGCTTGCGGCAACCGTAAAAGAAAGCGGCTTGGCCCTTTTCCGCCGGGTGATGAAAGACCCTGCGGCACCTTTGTTCATCATCAACTTTGTGATGGTCTTTGGGTTTGCGGCCATCGAGCAGATCTTTGGCTACTTCCTGATGGCACGTGGCATTGCAACACGCGAAAACCAGAGTATGCGTTTGGCTTACATCATGGGCTTCGTAGGTTTGTCAGGAATCATTGTCCAAGGTGGCCTGATTGGTCCTATCGTAAAGCGGTTTGGCGAAGGGACGGTGGTCCGGTTGGGACTCGCCATTCTTGCGCTCGGCTATGTCCTGTTGTTACTCCCTACGAAGTGGGGAAACTGGGGTCTGGAAATCATCGCAGCCAGCATGGTTTTGTCCGCAGGGCGTAGCTTGATCAGCCCAGCAACTACCGCGCTGATATCAAGAAAGACGCTGGTTGGTCAGGGACTCATTCAGTCTACAAGCTCATCCTTTGAAGCACTGGCCCGTGCCGCTGGGCCTCTGGTAGCCGGATATCTCTTCTCGAGCATTGGACCAACCGCTCCGTATACAACATCGGCAGCCCTGACGATCGTTGCACTGATTCTGACATTCGTAATCGCAGGATCTGTGGCATTGCCTAAGCATGAAAGCACAAGTAGTGCTGCGTAGTCATGTCGTCCTTGCCTGCATCGCAGGTTTAGTCACTGTGATGTCCACCGGATGCCGCCGTCCTGTTGAAAAGACTGCTGAACGGATTATCAAAGAGCGCTTGCCAATCGTGCTTGGTGCGGCTAAGTCGTACGAGGTCAATGTTGAGTCGGCATCCATGGGTGCCGGCATGCGCGGGCGTCTCCGTCATGTTTCGGTGTTCGGGCGCGGGGTTGCGCTAACGAATGGGATGATACTTGACAGAGTCATGATTGAAGCATCCGATGTCTCTGTTGACCGGAAAACAGCTTCGATTGACGGCGTCCGCTCATCCACGATGGATGCCTGGCTTGATGCTCGTGAAGTCGAGGCGATTATCCGCAAGCGGAGACCCGACCTTCCCCCTGTGAACCTAACCGCTGTCGGCGACACCCTACAGGTCCGAACCGTTCCACGCGTGCTCGGTTTTCCAACCATCACCGTCGCGATCGATGGTGCCCTTGTCGTCGCAAAGTCTGGAAGAGAGCTGCATTTTCAGCCGAAAACGGCTCGCCTCGGCGTTGTGCCAATTCCGGATTCTGTTGTCGGGTACGTGGCTGATATCGTCAACCCTGTCGCGGAAATGAAGGCGTTTCCAGTTCCGATGCTGGCCCGCAAGGTTTCGCTGGATGGCGGATTTATCCGGATTGGTGCGGAGTTAACGGTGGAAGAGCTGCTGCCAATTCTCAATAAGCGCTAGTCCCGATCAGAAACGCCTGGATTTAGCTGAAAACCAAATGCCGGGATGTTGTGTAGGCATGCATCACATCGCGAATGCCTTCGCGGCCGCTGCCACTCGCGCCATCGCCGCCGTATGACAGCTTATCAATCCGAACCGTTGGAACATCGTTTACGTAAACGGCGCCACCGCGGAGCTGGTTGTGCGCGAGGAGTGCATCGTGGATGCGATTCGTAAAGATTCCGCTCTGCAGTCCGTAGGGTGTTCCATTCATTTTGTGAATGCCTTCCTGCAAACCATCTACCGATTCTAGGACAGCAACCGGAGCGAAGGCTTCTTTTTGAATCAGTGGGTGCATCTGCTCGATGTCCGTCACGACCGCGGGAGAAACATAGCGCCCATCAAAAATATTCGGAGAAATCAGAAGCTGAGCTGCATAGAGAGCATGACATTGATCGATGAAGCGTTTCGCGGATGCCTCATCAATCATCGGACCGAGAATATGTCCATCCGTGAGCGGACTCTTAGGCGATATCGCTGTGACTTCTTGTAGAAATGCATCTCGAAATGATCCGAAGACATGCTTGTGAACATAAATCCGCTGGACAGAAATGCAAACCTGCCCGGCATAGGCCATCGCACCCATCGCACACTTTTTTGCTGCGACTTCCACGTCTGCATCATCGCCGATAAACACCGCTGCAGATCCACCAAGCTCCATGATCTGTGGCTTTCCAGCGGCTTCCCGTGCCAGAAGTCGGCCAACAGTATCACTTCCGGTGAACGACAAAAACGCAACACGCGGGTCGGCTGCCATTATCCGCGCATGGGCTGGTCCATCATCCGCGAAGTCAAACTGGACGGCGCCAGCCGGCATCCCAGCGTCTGAAAAGATGTCCGCTAACCGCTTTGCAATGGCGTGTGTCCGTTCGCTTGGCTTTACGATGACCGGGCATCCCGTCGCAATGGCTGGGAGGACTTTATGGAGCACCAGGTTGATGGGGAAGTTAAAGGGTGTAATCGCTCCCACAACGCCAATCGGAAACCGCTTTGTGATAACGGTTCGGGATGCATGTGCCCGCTGGTCATCGACACAGGGAGCATCCCCGGACATTGTCATCAGCTCAGCAATCGACTGATCAACCAGTGCGGTCGCACGATCCAGCTCTGCC
>Ga0255104_1000212_pt1 | contig 17031 bp, 17 predicted proteins | sample Law_Cont_RepC_0h_FD_188446 | JGI IMG/M metagenome (GOLD analysis project Ga0255104, IMG submission 188446) | Freshwater microbial communities from St. Lawrence River, New York, United States - Law_Cont_RepC_0h | ecosystem: Environmental > Aquatic > Freshwater > River | place: USA: New York... | reverse complement strand
GGGTTATAGGGGAAAGGGGGGATTCTTTCGGTACTTTACTAAGTACAGGTTCATCAAGGTCCTCCCCCACCCCGTCGGCGCGCCAGGCCTCGACCAGGGCAAGTGCACCGTCGGGATGCCTTACCAGCAGGCCAGCCGACACAAGCCCATGCAAGCAACCTATCGCACCGCCTCCCCTAGATCGGAGACCATCCGCCAAAGCGCGTAGGCTGACGGGCTTCCCGTCCCGGACAAACCTGCCGTCCGGATACCACATCCTTGCCTCGGCAATCAGCCGAAGCAGGAGCCCCAGCTCCGCCAAGGATAGCTGGGCGACGGCAGGCGACCCGCCGAACCAATCAGCAGGCAACCTTATCTCCCTTCGTCTAGCCACGACTGCCTCCTCCTGCACATGCCAGATGGTCCCACAGGGGGGATTGCCGCGCCCATCGTTTGCCGGAGGCTTCCGGTTCCGATGAACTGACCCCGCAAAAGGTCGAGGCGGTCTGGCTTGCGTGCTGGTGTTTCATGTCATGGGCCGACCAGAAGTCGGCATGGATAAAATCAAGCGACAGGTCCATCCGCGGATGGCCGCTAAAGCATCCGGAAAGAGAAGAGCGATGGACCGAAGGCAGCATCAGGCGTGGTCTGCTTTCTTGCTGTCCTTGCCTAGTCGTCGCCTGGCGGCGAGACGCGTGCCAGGAGATGCCCGTAGATACTCATCCAGTTGGTTCCTGGGGATTAGGCCGCTGCGCATCCGCGTGAGCTTTCCCTCCTCGATCCGTCGGTAGACCCACCAGATGCTTCGGCCGACGAGGGTCGAAAACTGCCGCGGGGTATAGCCGGCATAGTTGACGGGAACCTTGCCCGCCTCTTGGCAACTGGCGAAATTGCGGACGATGTCGGTCAACCCGTCCTCGAGGGATCCGATGCGCTTGCTGGTCTCGTCTATCTGGGCTTCGAGGCTGGTGAGCCGCTCAAGCATCTCCGCCACGTAAACGGGCAGGATGGCTCGCGGGCGGGGCGTCAGGCCGGAGGGCGCCGGCATGGGCGGCATAGGGTCGGGCTGCAGGGGCTCCTGTTGGCTCATTTCGGATTTTCCTCGATCAGGTTGGACATGGCACCGATGACGATGCGTCGCACCAGCGCGGATGGAGCCATCCGCAGAAGGACGGCATGCTCCCTGAGCCTGCGCATCTGCGGGGCGCTAAGCCTGAAGGTGACCGCGGCGGTCGCGGCCGGGGTCTCTTCTGTGGTCAACAGGGTGGCCCGGGAATCGTGTTTTTGCGAAGAAAGGTTTTCCATGCGGATGGCATCATCCGTGAAAAGGCCCTTCATGTCCTGCCGAATGGATTTATTTTTGCTCATCAGGGTTCGATGAATCCGTGACCAGCCTGAAAAAGGCGTCAGCGGCCTCCATGATACGCTTCTGGGCCTTGCTTATGGAGGACGACCAATAGGAGGGAGCCGGGTTATATGCCCTCCCACCCATCAAGTTGACGCCATACTCGGTGGCTCTGGCCGACGGCTCACCGAGGAACCCGCGGAAAGTAGCGTAATCCTTGCCCTCGAGTCGACCGATGGAGTACCTGAGGAAAGCCAGATGCAGGAGACTGTGGGAATGCCTCCCGCCACTCATCTTGGCCACCGTCTCGCTGGCATCCAGGAATTGCAGGACCTTCCTGATTACCTCCTTCTTGTTGATGGCCCCGACACTCGCCCTAGGCATGAAGATCTCGAGGCTCCGCCTGTGCGGATTGAACAAGCGCCAGTCCCCCAGTTCCTTCTCGTTAGACCAGATGACCTCGATGGACTGATCTGACTTCAGCTCTAGCATGACGCGTTCCAAGACAGGCAGGATGTCTAGCGACGGGGGTATTTGGTCGATATCGCAATGCACATGCCGCCGAAGCCTTGCCACGACGTGCAGCATCTCCTTGAAGAACGGCGGCCAATCCGGATTAGCCCCCTTGCCGGTGCATAATAAGCCAAGCCGGTCGTCATCCAAGCGCCACAGCAGGTTCGGATCAAGCCCCTGACGGACCAGCCGCTCGCGGACCAGCCGGATGGCTTCCCGGAAGTACTCACACTGCATAACGACGACCTCGATGTCCTCGGACGGGACCCAGCGGAAATCGATTTCAAGCAGGCTCCTTGGGACTGGGTGCTTCTTAAGCTCACTGGCAACGAGGCGGCGGCGGGCTGGACCGCGACCCGCATCGCGCCTCGGGCGATGCGTACGGGATGGGGGATGTGGGGATTGTTCCATGGGTAGTTCGGCGTCGGCCATGACCTTCGCACAATGACATTGAGCGCCCCGATTGTCCGCCTGAACAGCCGGAAAGTTTTTGCAGGATTAACTTTATTCTCCAGGATTACACCTAACGGGGAAAAACCTACTGACAGCCCGGAACGCTGGCACGGTTCCTAACGCTTGAAAACGACTCGGAATCCGCCCCGTGATCCGCGTTGGCACGAATTGAAACGACATGTCGGCAAGAAAATGCCCCGTTTTCGCACCATGAAAACGAGGCTAAAAGTTATGCGCATTAAAATCACAGACCGTGCACCAACATCACCGTGCAAGCATCTTCAAGGCCACTGAGCCTTAGGAGGCATAGTCCGCTTTCGCGACGGTCCGCGCAGACGGATCACCTTGCCTAACGATTCGGAATAACGCTCCCGGTAGGAAGGCTTGGGCGGCGCCAAAGGATCGGGCACGATCCGGAAATACTCCTCCGCGTCGGAATGCCGCGCGCATCCTCGGTAGTGGCGATAGAGCATATGTTGGTTGGCATGCTGCATGAGAAGCGCCGTCCGACCGGCATCCATGTGCAAAGCCACGTGGAAGGAGCAGAACGAATGCCGGAGGATGTTCCCGGGGTTCCGGACCCCCGCCCTGGCGAACAATGCCGCCTTCTCCTTGGAATACACCGGAGAGCTGAACCCGAAGGCCCCCTCGATCTGCTTGGCCTGCTCCAACCACGCCCAGAGGTTGTCGGGGAGCTTCTCGAGAAGATAACGTCGGCCCGTCTTGTGCTTGGACGCAGGCAGCAGGATGCTGCGTTCTTCGAAGTTGATGTCGGACAGCTCAAGACGGAAAGCGCTGGAGGCCCGCAGCCCACCGAAGGCCTCCAGGGCGATCATGCCGGCCATGCGGGTGCCTTCCGCCTCCTTGAACAACTTCCGGGCATCATCCAAGGACAGCACCTGGATCTCCTCGGAGTGCTTGCGCCGGAACTGGATGGCGGAGCAGGGATTGCGGTTGACCCACCCCTCGGCCACGCAGCGGTTGAAGAACATGGACAGGGTACGTAGATGGTGGTGCACCGTAGTCCGGGACAGCCCCTTGGCCGCCAAGGCCTCAAGCCAATCACGGATGTCCTGGGGCGTGATGAGGTTGGCGGCCTGATCGAGGTCCCTGCCCTCCAGGAACCTGCCGATGTAGTTCCGCAGCCAGAGGTTCATGCCAGGCGAAGTATCCTCCTGCTGGCGAGCAGCCAGGAACCTGTCCCGCATCTCCCCGATCGGCATCCCATTGACCAGCTTCTGGTGGGTGTTCCAAACGGCCAGGACGTCGGACAAGGGGGCCTTGTTGGTGGCCTCCCTGAACTGGCGCCACATCTCCAGCTCCCCCGGAGTCAGGTCGTTGGCGGCGGCAACCTGTCCTTTCCTTCGGACCTCTTGGTAAAGCCTCTCGGCGTAGGTCATGGCGTCCTCATGGAAACGGAAGGTCCTGTACCGTCGGCCCCCGGATGAGCGCCAGGAGACCTGCCAGCTGCCGGCCGTTTCGCGGCGTGGGAATACTTTGATGCCCCCGTCGAAAGTGACGGAACCAGGCGTGGGATTGGGGTGCATGTAGGCGGGTTTCACACCTCCGATGCGAGACGCAGGAGGATGGGTGCATTTCCCACCTTGAGACCGCCTTTGGTCAACGTTGCCGCAGTTTTGCCGCGTCAAAACCGCTTTTTCACGCCCACCTTGCCTACGCCCGCAAACGCAATTCGAGACGCAAACGCACGCAAAGTCCGTTTGAGGGGGTTTTTCCGCGTTAAAGTGGCGGAGAGGATGGGATTCGAACCCACGATACCCTTTTGGGGTATACCCATTTAGCAAACGGGCGCTTTCGGCCACTCAGCCACCTCTCCAGGTCCTCTGTTAGTTCAGGGGAATGGAAGTAATGGGGAGAGGTGGGGCGGTGGTCAAGCCAAGCCCTCGGAAGGTTGCAAAGGCAACAAATGCCTCAGCAAATCCATCAGATACCCTGTTTTGATTAGGCCGGAGGACGGGTGTCTTTTTCTGGCATGCATCTGCTCTACGTCGATGAAAGCGGTGACACCGGCCGAGCCGGTTCGCAGACACGTACTTTTACTTTGAGCGGCCTGCTGGTGCACCACGCCGACTGGCACGAAGCCCAGTCCGCCATCGCCAGGATGCGCCAGCGGCTCGCCAAACAGTACGGTTTCCCACTGCAGGCTGAAATCCACGCCAGCGAAATGCTCGGGAGGAGCGAAACGCTCCATGGCGCCCAAAGATACCAACGCGTCCAAGCGGCCTTGCATGCCGTCGAAATGATCCGAAGGGAGAAGCGGCTGACTCCGCTCCGGGTCGTCGCGACCAAAGGAGAGCTGAGGCAAGACATCCCCCAGGCCGCCTGGCTGGCCCTTCTTAAGGCAACGTCACGACATATCACGGCCAGCGAAGGACACCGCTTCTGCTCAGCCCACGGACTTGCCATCGTCTGCGACGACCATCGTACCGCGCCTTCAGCAGGATGGCTCAGCCAAATCCGCGCCCAGATGGAACTGGGCAGCCTACTCATCGACGAGCCATTCGGGCGCGACTCAAGGCAAAGCCCCATGCTCCAGCTCTGCGACCTTTTAGCCTATCTCACCAAGCAAACCCTCGAACCGAACGGCTACTTCGGACAAGCTGAAACCAAGAACATGCTCAAGCGATGCGAGGGGCTCTTCGAGGAACGCGGCGTTTCCATTCTCCTCAAAGAAGAAGGGGGCGCTGACGCGCCCCCCTAAGAGGAATCTCGGCGGGTCTTAGCCGCCTACACACCTAACGGAAAAGTAAACAGGGGGGCGAGTGTGACAAGCGGAATGAGATGAGGGGAAATGCTAGGGGATGAGCACGGAGTACTGAGTACGGATTACAGAGTACAGATTACGGAGGACGGAGGAGGCAGGGAGATGCACTTGGCAGAATGCCTAGGCAGTGTGAAATATGACTAATAAAACTTGGGCGTGACGGGGGAAAGGCGGGACGACAAGATGCGGCCGTCCCCACCATGCTCCGTCCTGCCCTGCTCTTCTGTGCCAGCTGCCTATCCGTCACAGCGGCTACGATCCACGTGAACGTCAAGGGCGACGGCCAAGGCGACGGCAGTGCGGCCAAGCCTTTCCGCACGATCCAACAGGCGGCCGAACAGGCCCAACCCGGAGATACCGTGCTGGTGGCGCCAGGCATCTACCGCGAACGCATCGCCCCACCCCGCGGCGGCAAGGAGGGCGCACCGATCATCTTTCGTTCTTCCGAGAAACATGGCGCGGTCGTGCGCGGTTCCACGCCCTGGAGGCCAACCTGGCAGAAGGTCGCACCCGGTATCTACTCGGGCTTGGTCGATGAGGCACTTTTCCCCGACAGCAGTCATGTGGATGGGGGTAACCCCTTCCGCATTCCATCGTCCTCCACCCCCTACGGCCGCGAGGGCCAACCCGAAGCGGAGCGTAAGTACCCGAACAGCGACCCGAAACTGTCGTTCAACCTAGGTCAGGTCTTCGTCGACGACGAATGCTATGAACAGGAGCCCAATGCGGCCGCACATGCCAAACGTCCCAAGACATGGCGCTACGACAACGGCACGCTCAGTATCCATTTCCCCGACGACCAACCGAGCCGTCATGCCGTCGAGGTTACCAACCAGCGCCGGTTATTCGCGCCGCATAAACGTCAACTCGGCTTCATCACCATCGAGGGCTTCATCTTCGAACGCTGCGGGAACCAATACCCTTCGAACTTCTGGGAAAAGGAGCATGCCGCTTGGCAACACGCCGGCATGGTCGGCACCCGCTCCGGACGCAACTGGGTGATCCGTAACAATATCCTCCGCTTCGCCAACAGCATCGGACTCGACCTCGGCAATGAAGGCAACGAGGCGGTCGACCTCGAAAAAGGCGACAACGGCAAGGCCACCGGCGCGCGTGGACACCTGGTCGAAGGCAACCTCATCGCCGACAACGGTGCCGCCGGAACAGCCAGCTACAATGGCGCTTACCTCACCATCCGTGGCAACATCGTGGAGCGAAACAATCGCCTTCGCTTCACCGGCAAGAAACGCTGGGAAAGCGCCGGCATCAAACTGCACAACCCCAATCACGCGGTCATCGAGGGCAACCTCGTCCGGGATAATTATGTGATGTGGGGTATCTGGTGCGATCAAGGCGGCGGACAAGACACGCGCATCGTCGGGAACACCGTCATCCGACAAGGCGTGGGGATCGACTTCGAGATCGGGCCGGCCAAGCCGTGCCTGGTCGAAGGCAATATCCTGATCGAAAACGAGGTCGGCGTGCGCACCCGCGAAGCGGGCGGCGTGACCGTTGCCCGCAACCTCTTCGTGGGCTCAAAGCAGGCCGACGTGGAGTTCTCGCTTGAACGCAAGCGGACGGGCAACTGGAGCGCGGAACGCTGCGCCATCCAGCAGAACCTCATGATCGGAGGAAATGGCCTACGTCTGAAGTTGACCGCCCCGGACCAATTCCGGTGCGCCGGACGGCAACTCGACGGCAACCTCTACGGCGGTTCCGCGGCCGACCAACTCTTCGCCTTCGAGAAGCAAACGCCGATGGCCTTGGCTGACTGGCAGACCAAATGGAGAACCTTCAACGACGACGCCGGCTCGGAACAACGTAGCCACATGATTGCAGGCTGCACCTATCGCTTCGACTCAGCGAAGATGGAATTGACCGTGGAACTGAATTTCGATCCGAAGACGCTGGGGGAAACTTATCCAGGGCTGAAGAAGGGGACGACAGTGATGAAGGTCGGCGGAGGAGTTGATTGGTTGAATCGGTGATTCAGAGGGGGCGGCAGTGGGGAAACCAGCCCACACTCACCTCAAGCACACCTCTCAAGGGATAGGGACATTCGACGGACCTACCTCTTACTCCGAGAAACTCTCGGATGAAGGTCATGTATCTAGACGAATCAGGCGACCACAACCTCCAGGTAATTGATCGTGATTATCCGATTTTCGTGCTCGGAGGCGTCATCCTGGAATCGCCGCAAGCCGAGCACGAAATGCAACAGAAATTGGACGCCCTGAAACGAGAGCTGTTCGGCAATTCTCAAATCATCCTACACACCTCGGACATCACCAGAAATCGGAGGGGGTTCGAACGTCTCCAGGAATCGGAATTCCGAAATGAGTTTTACGCACGCATCAATCAATTCATGGCCGAGTCTCAATTTATGATTACGGCCTGCGCAATCCGGAAGAGCCCCCATACTCACAGCCTTAATCCTATAAAAACGGATGCTTACCTGCAGTCTTTGAGCGTGCTTTCAGGGCTTTTCGCGAACGAGATTACGGCATCGAAAAGCCAAGGCGTAATCATCGCAGAAAGACGCGGCAACCAGCTGGACAACCAACTTATCACAGCGTGGGAACAGTTCCTGACCCAACAAGGTGCGACCCAATTCAGCGCCCCCAACTGGGCAAGCAAGATTAACCTGCAACTCCGCAGCAAAAGAGAGAATTTAGCTGGATTACAATTGGCCGACTTGGTCGTGGGCCCGATCGGACGCCATCTCATCGGAAAATCGCCCAAAGACGACTTTCGGATCATCGAGCGAAAGTTACTACGAAACGAAAAGGGCCAAAGCGATGGGCACGGAATCGTGATTATCGGCGAAAATGAAGGGCCGACTCCCGCTACGCAGTCGTCGACCCAGAAATCCAAAGTTAATTGAGAGCTCCCTATGGTCAAGCCATACAGTCTGGGAGGTTTTCTTCGAATTCCCATACCGCCCGTGAAGACCTTGCCCCGTGAATCAGGAGCACGGTGCGGTACAGGCATTCCCACTCCCAACTGCTACAGATAGATGTCGTCAGACTTTTGCTCAGCAAAAGCCCGCTTATTAAGGTCAGCACGTGGTGCTATCCTTAATAACAACCGGGGCGGCCCGAAGGCCGCCCTGGTTTGCGTGAGATCGGAATGTAGTCCCGACCCTGTCCTCAGATCGAGAGCAGGAACTCGGAGAGCTGCTTCTTCTGGGCGGGGGTGAGCTTGAGGTAACGCTCACGCGAGACCTTCGCTTCCCCGTCGTGCGCCAGGATGGCGGCCTCCACCGTGGTGGCGCGACCGTCATGCAGGTAGGGTGCGCTGTAACGTAGGCCCCACAGCGGGGAGGTCCGCATTTCCCGCGCACCGGCCGGTGACTGGACGATCCCGTCGCCGAGCGAACCCATGTCGTGCAGGAGGAGATCTGAATAGAGACGGACTTCCTTGCGGTCGAAGGCCGGGTCTTTGCTCGGGGCGGTCATCATGCTCGGGACGTGGCAGACGGCGCAGCCGGCGACCATGAAGAGCTGCTGGCCGGCGGATGCGGTCGGCGTCAGTTTACCCCCCGGCGGCGGGGCCAGGAACTTCATGAAGTTCGCGACCTTCTCGAAGTCCGCCAAACCCGTCGCCGGCGCATCTTCCGGATCGAGGATGAAGTCGGACTTCGCCAGCTTCGCCGCATCGCCATTCGGCGCGTTCTCCGCGGGGAAGTAACGGTTCGTCACGCCCATCTCATTGGCGTAGGCATCGGCGGCGAAGGCCAAGACGCTCGTCTGCTGAGCCTTCCAACCGAAGCGACCCACGCGGGCCTTGCCGCTGACGATATCGGTCGTCACGACCGCCTTGCCCGTCACGCCATCGATGGGCTGCTTGCGGACATTGCGCAGGATGGCCGCATCCGGGATCGCATCAATCAACCCCAAACCGAAGAGCGGGGTCGAGTTGCGATGCACGATGGTATTGGCCTCCGGCGGCACGATTTCCGTGGCGGTCGGCAAGATCGCCTGATCCTGCAGCAAGGAACCACCAAGCGACTCCAGCGCATCGAATTTGCCGTGCTTGGTCAGACCGAAGCGCGTGACATTGCGGGCGCTGCCGCCGCCGATGGCGCCGCTGCCATGGCAAGCGACGCACGAACTCTCATTGAAGATCGGCCCAAGGCCGCCTTCCACGTCTTCGGTCTTTTCGAAGTCGGCCTTACCTTCGGCGAAGAGCTGCAGCTGCTCCGAGGTCAGACCCGCAAGCGGGTCGCCGAGGAGCGGCTTGGCCGGATTCACCTTCGGGATGGACGGACGCAGGACGGGCCGTGGGCGCAGCGCGGACTGCTGCGCCGAACGGTCCGGGTGGGGGCGCGCATCGTCGGCCACGACCAAGGAGGCCGCGGCGACGAGGGCACACATTCCGATCAGACGGGTGTTGATCATTCGTGTATGGGGTGGGGTTTGACGGGAGCCCTGTGCGCTGCCCGTGAAGATACAATGGCCGCAAACCCACGTGGAGTGAAGCCCGCTACTGTTACTTTTGCCTTAAGGAAAGATGAAGAGGCAGGCAGGGAACGCACCACGTGCGGTCGTCGATGCGTTCGGTGTTCACAGGACGGCGCAGAACAACGGGGAGCGAAACGGGGTCGTGGCAAAGGTAGGGGCGCGACGCTGCACCCAAAGAGTCTCGCCAACCCAAGACCGGACACCTACCCATCCGTATGGCCAACCAAACCCTGACCGGCACCCTGTTCACAAACAATGCCCCGTTGACCAAGGTCTGTATCGCGACGCCCGCCTACCGCTCGAGCTATGCAGGCGCATATGTCGAAAGCCTCTTCGGCCTCACTAGCGAGGCGCCGAAGCACCGCGTCGCCCTCTGCTTCTCCACGATCGACTACGCCGACGTCGTCACCGCGCGCAACTACCTGATCTCCCGGTTCTATTTCAACCGCACGGACTGTTCGCACCTGCTGTTCCTGGACAGCGACATGGGCTTTGAGTCCAAACTCATCTTCGACATGCTGGCGCTGAAACAGGATGTCGTCGGGGCGATCTATCCGCGCCGGACGGTCGACCTCCGCAAGCTGCACGCCAAGGGCGACCAGCCCTTCGAACAAGCCTATGCGCAAGCCTGCGACTTCATCGGCACCCCCGTGGGCACGCCGAGCAAGGAGGCCTTCGTCGAAGTATCCGGCTTGGGCGCGGGCGTGCTGCTCATCTCTCGCGCCGCGGTGGCGAAGATGATCGAAGGCTGTCCCGAGATCGTCGATACCCAGCGGTACAAACGTTACCCCTTCGCCGACAAGCTCGCCGGCTTCATCATGCCCTTCAACAAGATCGACCTAGGTGACCGGGAACTTTCGGAGGACCTCTCTTTTTGTCACCGCTGGCGGAAGGCCTGCGGCGGGAAAATCTACGGAAGCACCGCCAGCCCCATCAAACACGTCGGTGAAAACACGGTGATCTCGAAGTTGGCGGACAGCTGGTAAGGCCAAACGCCCCAAATCTATCGATTAAGAAGGTTGGCTGCGGTGAAGGGAGCATCCAACTTGGGTCATCCCCTATGCGTTTCCTCAAGTTACTCGCCGCCCTGCCCTGTCTCGTCGCTACCTTGGCAGCCAATGATGTTGGCCTCGATTCCGCTGGCCCGACGCGCTTCGGGGCGCGCTTCGAAGAGGTCGATGGCAAGCGCATCGCCAAATTCAACGGCGACAAAGGCCTCATGGCCACGTTCACCTTCGCCGCCGATGGCGAGACCACGGTGGCGGTGCAGGTCACCCTCCCAAAGGACGGTAAAGTGAAATTAAATGGTCGCTTCGCCAACAAGGCCGTCGGCGGCGAGGTCCAAGGCACCGGCCAGCCTCAGTGGGTCGAACTCGGCAACGCCCGCGTCGTCGCAAACACCCCGACCGCCCTCTCGCTGGAAGCCAGCGAACGCAAAGGCAGCGTCGTCGTCCACGGCTTCCGTTTCGGCGCGAAGGCCAGCGCGACGCCGGCGGTGCACTTCAAGACCGCCTACGCCCACAACAAGGAAGTAACCATCGGCGACCGCGGTGGCCTGGGTGCCGCCACCTTCAAGGCCGACGGCATACTGCTCGTCCCCGTCGTCGTCGAAAAGGCCGGCGAAGTCTCCTTCGCCGCCCGCTACACCTTGGCCACGGGCGCCAAGCGCACGCTGCAGTTCACTGCGACCGACAATCTTGAAGACGTGCGAACGCGTTCCACGGTCATCGACCTAGCCCTGTCTGGCACCGGCAAGGTCACCCAATCGACGGACTTCTCGCTCAATTTCCCGAAGGCCGGCACCTACCTGATTGCGATCGCGAGCAAGGCCGATGGCGATGCCCCGGTGACCGTCAATGGGCTGGTCATCCGCAAAGGCACGAACGCCAACCTCTGGGCACTCCCCAATGGCAACGCCCAGTCGGTGCACTATGGCTACCCGGTGCCCAAGGGCGAAACGGCTCTCTGGGCCTATGCCGAAGCCAAGTCGGCCCCTGGCCCAGCGGCGACCTACAATTGCGTCCTCGGCTTTGGCCAAGGCTACTTCGGTTTCCAGCGCCGGGCGCTCGGCACGAACCCCGATGACCGTTGGTTCATCTACTCCCTCTGGGACAACGGGTACGTGAAGAACAACGTCAAGAACGCCAACCAAGACCCCGAGGAACTGAAGAATGCCATCGTGCGCATGCTCGCCAAGGGCGACGACGTGAAAGCCTACGCGTTTGACCATGAAGGCTCCGGTGGCCACAGCCACTTGGAATACCCTTGGAAGGACAATGAAACCTACGCCTTCCTCCTCGGCGTAAAGCCGGACGGCACGGGCGCGATCTTTTCGACTTATGTGCGCCTTGACGATGGCCAGTGGAAGTTCCTGACCTCGTTCCGCCGCCCGAACACCAAGGCCAAGCTCGATGGCCTCTACTCCTTCGTGGAGGATTGGGCCGGCTCCTCGGGCCAACAGAAACGCGTCTGCCACTATGCCAACGTCTGGATCCGCAATACCGAAGGCAAGTGGATCCAACTCCGCGAAGCCAAGTCCAGCGCCACCGCCGAACTCGGCCGCAGCGACTTCGACCACTACGTCGAAGGCAACGGCGTCGTCCTCAGCACCGGCGGCTACGGTGAGCCCAAGGGCAAGCGCGGCGTCGTCCTCCAGATCCCCGAAAGCAAGACCCCGCCCTCCGTCGACGTCGACAAGTTGCCGACGAAGTAGGAGGTAGGGACAGCACCACGTGCTGTCCTAGTAGAGTTCGGAGGACAGATAAAGAGGGGGACGGATCGCGGCGAAGCCACGCCCCTACCTCACTGCATTGGGTAGGGTTGGCACTGCGTGCCAACCTAGCCTGTCTTTCGATTCCCCTAGGTCAGCACGCAGTGCTGACCCTACCTCGAGGCAGGAAAAAGACGGGACGTAGTCGCGCCCCTACCCTCGGCCCTCGCGGCACCATCCGACCAATCCACGATTCCTCCAGCCGCCAACCCTTCATTCCCCATAATGCGTCCAGAGACGTAGGACTTTCACGGTCTTACGTTCCTTGAGGACTTCATAGACCAAGCGATGCGCGATATTGATGCGACGTGAATGGAGACCCTTAAGGTCACCCACGAGGCTTTCGTAAGGCGGCGGGTTGCGAAAGGGGTTAGCCGCCAAGATTGCCGTCAGGGCTTCGACCTTATCACGTAAGCCAGCGCGGGCAATCCGCTTGGCATCCTTACAGGCCTGGCGGGTGTAGACGATCTCCCAGCTCACCAGGGCAGCTTCCGCTTGCACTTGACCACGGATTCGGCGCGGCCCTTCTTGAGCGACGCCTTCATCCCCGGGATGGAAGAGAGGTGCAGGGTTTCCTGCAGGCTGCGCCAATCGGCCTCGGAGATGAGCACCGCGTTGCCGCGCTTACCTGTGATGTGGACAGGCTCGTGGGCAGCGGCATCGATCAGCTGGTAGAGCTGAGCGCGAGCCTTGGTGGCGGAAACATGGGCCATGGTAATCAGCGTACGTAAACCCGTACGCTTAGCAAGAGCACCGTGGGCGGAGTGAGAGTTGAGTAGAATCATGAGCCAAGTCAGGCGGTGCCCGCCACGACCGCAAGCCCGTGAGCATAAGCAGGATGTCTCAGGGAGAGGAGTCAGTGATGGGTGGGGGAAGCATGGTAATCGTGCAAAGGTGCAAATCGGCCGGAGGCCGGTGCAAAAGTGCAAAGGTGAACGAGGGTTCAGAGGGCTGAGCGGACGCTGAAAAGGGGGACCGGCAACCGGGGCGACGAACAGAGGGCGCGACGAAGCCACGCCCTACCCCACTGCATTGGGTAGGGTTGGCACTGCGTGCCAACCTAGCCTGTCTTTCGATTCACCTAGGTCAGCACGCAGTGCTGACCCTACCTTCAGAGTCCCCGTGCCTTAACGGGCGATATCGTTCCGACCGAGGACTGTGATCCCGTGCTGCTGGAGGACGGAGGCGGCGAGTTCCTGGGCTTCGGTGCGGACGACCAGACCGTAGCGGCCGTTGGGACGGAACAGGAAAGGATAGACGTAATGGATGTTGATCTCCGCCTTCAGCAAAATGCCCGTGACGTCCTTGAGCTGGGCCTCGGACTGCAATTCGATCGCGACCACCGGGACGGCATCGTGCGCGAAATGGTGGGCGTTGAGGACCTCCTCCGCCCGCTCGGGGTAGTCGACCACGATGCGGATGATCGTCGAGTCGGTCGTATCCACGAGGCACAGCGCCATGATATGAACCTCGGCTTGGCCGAGGGATTCGACGAGTTCGTGGAGACGGCCGACCTTGTTTTCCACGAAGATGGAGAACTGGCGGACAGCGCCAAGGTCAGGTTCGTTCACGGTTTCGGAGCCCATCTAAACATGAGGTATGACACATCCCGAAGTTTTCTCCAGCCCTTTCGCACAAGGAATGGACTTGCCCTCGCACGGAGCGTGGGGATGTATGGCGTCATGATTTTGACCCTCCCTGCCCTGCTACTGGCCCAAGTAGCCGTCCAGCTGCCGGAGACCGTCGTGGTCGAAACTCGGCAACCCGCCCCTGTTGCCGAAGCGTCACCTTCCGTCTCCAAGATTGACGCGGCCCAGGCAGGTGAGTCCGGCTACCGCTCGCTGACCTCGCTCTTAAGCACGACCCCGGGTGTCTTTGCCTCCGAACAGGGCGGTGAAGGCTCGCAGTCCTCCCTCTTCATCCGTGGCACCAACTCCGCCCATACCGCGGTGCTGCTCGACGGTCGCCGCCTGCCCGCCGGCTTCTCGGGTAGCTATGAACTCGGACGCTACCGGCTCTTCGGATTGTCCTCGGTGGAAATCCAGCGCGGGGCCTCGTCGTCCCTCTACGGTGCGAACTCCTTGGGTGGCGTGATTGACCTCCGCCTACAGGACCCGCTCACCCATCGCAGCGGTTCTTCACTCGAAGCGGAAACGGGCTCCTATGGCCGCGCCTCGCTCGGCTACGCCTTTGCGACGAACAACGCCCGCGCCGGCCAACCCGCGACGCAGGGCACCGCCCTCGCCTTCACGTCGTCGCATGACGACGGCTGGCGCGCCAACGGCGGACGCGATGCATCCACGGCCTTGGTGAAGTCGGCCTGGAAACTCACACCGCAACTCACCGCCGACCTCATCGGCTCCGCGGATCGCGGACGGGGCGGACTCCCGGGCTCCGCGACCGCCCCCAGCCTCGTCGATTGGCAGAAGGACAGCGGCTGGCTGGTCTCCCCGGGCCTGCGTTATGTCGACCCGATCACCACGGCGACCGCGTTCTGGTCGCATGGCGGCACGCACGTCCGCAGCTTCACCGGCGGCGACCTGCAAAGCTACCGCCTAGCGACGGACGAACTCACGGCCTACGCGGATTGGAAAGCCCGCACGGACCTTTCCTTCGGCCTTGGGGTCACGTATGAACGCAACGCCTTCGACCAGCTCGCCTATGCGACCCCGTGGGTGAATACGATCGAATCGTTCGGCCTGTGGGCGCATGCCGACTGGAAACCCACGAGCGCCGACCGCTTCAAGGTGGGCCTACGCCGCGATGACTTCAGCGACTTCGCGGGCAAGACGACGGGTGAATTGACGTGGGCGCATGCCTTCGCCCAAGGAATCGCCGCGCACCTCAAGGCCGCCACCGCTTACCGCGCCCCCTCGGCCAACGACCTCGCTTACGGCACGTCGCAGAACTTGCGCCTGCGCCCCGAAGCCAACCGCGCCTTCGAGGCTGGCCTGCGTTGCAACAACGCCGACCCACGTGGCCCGAGCTGGACCCTCGTCGCGTTCGAAAACAACCTGACCGACCTGATCGACTACGACCCGAACGATAATTATAAAACCTTCAACATCGCCAAGGCCCGTACCCGCGGAGTCGAACTCGGCGTCGAAGCTCGTCCGACCAAAGGCGTCCGCCTCTTCGGGGCCGCGACGTCTTTGCAGACCAAGGCCTTGACCGATTACCTCGGCGTGATCGCCGCCGGCGAAGCGCTGCTCCGCCGTCCCACCTTCACCCTCTCCGCCGGCGCGGAGCTCACGCCCACCGAACGCTGGAGCTTCGGGGCCGGCGTCACGCTGCTGCAGGGCCGCGTGGACTTCGACTGGGATAACTTCCAGCGCGTCGACCTACCCAACGCGTTGGTCTGGCGCGGCTGGGCACGCTTCGCTTGGGACGACTCGACGGACCTGACCCTCCGCCTCGAAAACATCGGCGGCGAAACCGCCCCGCCCGCGGCGCTGGGCTACGGCGCCCAACCCCGGTCGGTCTACGTTGGCTTGGCGAAGAAGTTCTAGAGAACAAAGCGGTCCGGTTGGCTTAGTGCGAGGTGGGGTCAGCACTGCGTGCTGACCTAGGCGAATCGAAAGACAGGTTAGGTTGGCACGCAGTGCCAACCCTACCCGATGCAGCGGGCTAGGTTCGTGGCTGCGCCGCGCCGTCCCCTCTTGCCTCCCGCGTGGTTTAGGGCAAAGTATACCTTCCTACCAAATGAGCCGGTATTATTTCGCCTACGCCTCCAACCTTGACGCCGCTCAGATGGAACGACGCTGCCCGGGCCTGCAGTACCGCGGGAAGGCCTTCCTACCCAAGCATCGCCTGGCGTTCACCCATATGAGCACCACCTGGGGTGGCGGTTCGGCCGATATCTTGGAAGACATGGATTCGCCCGGCGTCTGGGGTGCTGTCTACGAACTCACGCTGGATGACTGGAAGCGCCTCGCCGAAGCTGAAGGAGACTCCTATAAGCGCGTCACCGTCACCGTCTGGGAAGCCGGAGTCGAAGACTGCCCGTTGGAATGCGATGCCTTTAAGGTGATCGACGTCACCGGCCCGCACCTCCCCTCCAAGCTTTACCACGAAAAGATCGTCCGGGGCGCCTTGGCGCGCGGACTGCCGGCTGGTTGGGTCACCTGGCTGCGCGGGCTATCCGCCAAAGGCTGACCGTGGCGAAGCCCAAGGCTCGCTGCTTCTGGTGCGGGGATGACCCGTTGTACGTCGCGTATCACGATGACGAATGGGGCGTACCGGTGCACGATGATCGACTGCACTTCGAGCAACTCATCCTCGAAGGCGCGCAAGCGGGCCTCTCTTGGCTGACCGTGCTCCGCAAGCGCGAGCATTACCGTAAAGCCTTTGCGCGGTTCGACCCCAAGAAAGTCGCGCGCTTCGACGGGAAGAAAGTCGACGCCCTCATGCAGAACGCGGGGCTGGTCCGCCATCGCGGTAAACTTGAATCCGCCGTCGGCAACGCGCGCGCCTTTTTGGCGATCCAAGCCGAGCATGGCAGCTACGATGCTTGGCTCTGGGCGCAAGCGAAGGCTTTCCCGGCCAAGCGTGATCGCATGGCCACGACCTCGCCCTTAGCCGAACACCTCTCCAAAGAACTCCGCCGGCGCGGCATGAAATTCGTCGGCCCTTCCATCATGCACGCCACCCTGCAAGCCATCGGGGTCTATCAGGATCACCTGCCCGGGTGCTGGAAGCACAGGAGGAAGTAGGGGATTGGGAT
>Ga0255104_1000207_pt1 | contig 17154 bp, 15 predicted proteins | sample Law_Cont_RepC_0h_FD_188446 | JGI IMG/M metagenome (GOLD analysis project Ga0255104, IMG submission 188446) | Freshwater microbial communities from St. Lawrence River, New York, United States - Law_Cont_RepC_0h | ecosystem: Environmental > Aquatic > Freshwater > River | place: USA: New York... | reverse complement strand
GTGCGATGCTTAAGCGGTGGTCCTCGGGTTTGCCAAGCGTGTCCACGATGACGGACATCAACGTCGTCCGGACATCGTTCGCATCCTTAAGGCGGCCATCGCGGACACGCTCACGGACTTCATCTAAAATCTTGTCGACAGTACGCAGACTTAGATCTGCCGCAAGGAGCGCTTCTTCAAGTTCCTCGAGGAGGTCATCATCGACTTTGCCCCGCCCAGTAAACAATGTGTCAACAGATTGAAACAGATTCTGAAATATGCCGCGTCTTGCCATCTTGTAATAAGCGTACCATGCAGATCAAAATTGGTGAGTTTTCCACCGATATGACGAAATTCAATGGGGTCGGCTCACACAGCGTTGTTTGACTTATGTCCATAAATATCGAGTCAGCGTCTGTACATCGGATAGGACTAAGTGAAACCGGGTTCTTGACATGCCCCGTTCATATCCAGCTTAGAATAAATCAACCATGCAAATCGTCTCGAGTGAGGTTAGCACTCCAGTGTCAAAATTTCGCTGAACGACTTCTCAAACAGTAATGTAGCCATCAGGTGCTTGCAGAGGTTTGTTTTCGACTGCGGTGCTTCTTGGTGTTCTGGTCGAAGGAAACCACGCGAGAAATGTCCTTCATCGATGCACCGTAGAATAAATCAACCATGCAGATCTCCTCTGAAGGATTAAGCCGATGTCCGACTCTAACCATTAAGGTGGTGAAACGTTGGCAACGCTTGCAATTAATCTGCTCCCAATCAAGAGGCATTGGATGGCGATAAGGTCATCCACCGATGATGCTCATCTGGTGCAGGAAGCTGCACGTGGCAATCAAGTTGCTTTTCGCCAGCTGTATGAACGCTACTATCGTCCGATGGCATCGGTGATCTTCCGCGTGGGCGGTACGTTTGTGGATGTGGACGATGTTTTACAGGATGTTTTTCTACGTGCATGGAATGGGCTTCCGGGCTTTCGGCAGGATGCACAGTTTTCCACTTGGCTCTACCGTATTGCCGTCAATACAGCGCTTCGCCACAGGGAAAAGCGAAAAGCAGAGCGTGATCGGACACAGGAAGACCTTGAAGGCGACTCGCATTTTCTGGAAGCAGGCGAGAGCCCAACGGAGGCGACACGCCAAGCGTTGCTTGATCCCGCAGATGTTGCCATTAGTGCGAACCAGGCTCTTGTCTTGCGCGCGGCGGTTGATCGCTTGGGTGAGAAACATCGTAGTGTCGTGACGATGTATTACTACGATGGAAAGTCGTGTGACGAGATAGCTGAGCTCTTAGGGACATCGGTTGGGACGATTTGGTCGCGCCTACATTACGCAATGAAAAAGTTGAAAGATACGATGGAGACTGAGCGATGACATCATTACATGAAAGGTTGTGTACATGGGTGCAAGTCAAGCACTTGTACCAGCCGACACGAAATGGTCTCCTTGATGTTTACCTGCAACATCACGTCGCACACTGTGCCAACTGTAAGCATGAAATAGAAGCCATTCAGTTCCTAGGTACGGCTGTCGCTGAGCTTGACTTTTCCGTTCCTTCATCTCCTGATGATGCATCATGGGCTCGGTTATCCGCATCCCTTCCGCCACGCGAGTTCCACCCAGCCGCTGATGATATTGCTGTGACCTCAATACGCCGGCCCGTGCATCTGCGCAAAATCGCCTACGGGGCGATTGCCTGTGCCTTTGCAGGTGTGGCCTTTGGTGCTGTTTATTTCAAGACATCCCGCGGTGAGGCACCTGTCGGTACGCCGCAGGTCGCTGTGAATGCATCGGCAAACGTGAATGTCAAATCTCCTGCAATGAAGGAAGACACCGCGCTTGCGTTTACCCGTGAGCAGGCACAGCAGGTCGCAACCGTGGACAACACGACAAGTGATCCATTTGCAAAATCGGTACCAGAGTCTGATGCACCAGCTGCGTTACCACCTTCGGTTGTAAACAAGCCAGTGAGCGATAAGCGTACGGGCGGACTAAAACCGTTGATTGTCGCAAGCGCTCCACCGCAAGCAAGTCAGCTTGATGTACATCATTCAGAGACTAGCTTAGAGATGGCTCCGCAGATAGCCGCAGATCAGCTACCTGCCGCACCGAGAATGGCGATGCGTTCCAGTGCCGCCCCATTACAAAGTGTTACACCAATGGATGCCTCTCAACAGGGGACAACCCAAGCTTCGTATATGCCATCGCCTGCAATGGAGCTTACCGAGACTCAGAACCGCCTGCGGAGTCTTCTTCAGTGATCGAAAAGCAACGGATTGCAGCAGCCTTTCGAAGTGCAGATGCTGCTCTACGCAGTGGAAACATCCGCAAATCAGCAACCTTCCTTGGCGATTTGGCTAAGGTAGAAGCAAATGTCGTTATCCAGTGGACAGCAGCACTTGCGTTTATCCAGCTGCGCGACCTCATCACGGCTAATCAATTGTTAGCGAAAGCACAAGCATCCACTCATGGAGATCCAGTAACGATGCTCCTTCGGCATGCGGCGCAGTCACTCGCTGGCTCAGATGCTGCTGCAAATGTAACGTGGCTTGAGATTACGCGCAAGTATGGGACCGACACGGGAGTTCTGGACCTCGCGCTTCCGCTCCGCCGAATTAAAGACTTTATGGAAAGCAACGCTTCCTGTTGCATCCTATTGTTGCTGCACGCAGATTTGTACCAATTTGCGGGTGAACCAAAAGCATCCCAGGAGCTCTACAGACGCATCATCAAGCAGCAGCCCGAATGGCCACGCCCTCATATCAACTATGGCTTGGCGTTGATTTCATCCGGGAAGGTCGATGAAGCCATTCGCATTTTGGAACGCGCGGTGTCGTTGGATCCAAATGATGCCAAGGCAGCGTTGCTCCTTGGGGATGCCCGTATGCGCGATGGAGTGCGTGTTGACACGACCGAGCCTGTGGGGACGAAAGTATCACCTGATCTGAGTGTGACGCAAGGTATTGTTGAACTCAAACGGGGAAACTTGGACCGGGCTCGTAGCGACTTTAAAGCCGCACGTGGCTTGGCCCCGCTCAATCCTGCGCCTGCGATTGGTTTGGCCGATGTTGAACGTATCGACAAGAATTATGTGAAGGCGGCAGCGCATTACACGGATGCGCTTCAGCTTGCAATCCGGGGAGGCTATGCATCATCGGAGCCAGCGATACGCCTAAGTCTAGCGGATGTCTATATCACGGCGAGTCGTTTTCACGAGGCGATGGAAGTTCTTGAGACAGGGCTAAAACGATTTCCACTGCTCATGGACAAGTGGAACGTGCGTCGTGCGGATGCCGCCGATGGCCTTCGAAATCCGGCGCTTGCGGAACAGGTGTTGCGCACCGCACTTGAGACTGTCGAGGCTTCCGAGGTCGAATGTGCATTGTCGATTCAAAAACGGGGTCTCATCGAAAAGTGCATCTTGACGTATCAGGTAGAGCTAAGCAAAAGGCCTAGCGCAGCCAGACGAGCACAGATCCAAACCGCGCTTGGACACATTTACACGACGCAGGGTGACCATGCTGCTGCATACGCAATCCGCCTTGATGTTGCAAAATCCCGAGGCCGAGGTATCGACTGGTACCGTGCAGGAACATCGGCTCTCGCAGCACAAAAACTTATCGAGTCCAAGGATGCCTTTCGGAGAGCTCTTACATCCACAAATCTTCCATCGGATGTCCGAAAAGCGCTTTCTCCGGAGCTGGCAGTTCCGAAGTAAGTCTGTTTACCGTACATTCCCCATGATGGGCTGCGGTCAGTCGCGGTGGTGCTGGCTAAACTCGACGATGACGCCATCGGGGTCGAGGGTGTAGCACAGCCGCTTTTGGATGTTATCCACGATACGGAATGGCACTGTCACAGGGGAGCTGAAGACGGGAGTCCCATTCTCCTTCAGTTGTTCAATGAGTTCGTCCAGATCCTGGACATCCAACGCAAAGTGTCTAAGTCCAGGGGTGTTCGGCTGCGAATTTGCTGGAAGGTTGTCGCCAGTTGGGGAATGGTATTGCAGGAGTTCGATTCTACATCCACCGCCTAGTGGTTGGACAAAGACACACGATGCCTTTGCTCCCGCGAGGCCGGTTACAGTATCGATCCATCCGCCTTCGAGCTCGCACCTGAACGTCTCACGCATTCCGAGGAGGCCCACGTAGAAGCGTAAGCTGGCATCCATGCATTTGACAACGATGTTAATGTGATTAATGGTCATTGGTCTTAGATCTAATCAGCCGGCTGCTGATCTGTCACAGCTGCGAGGTTCATTGCCATAGTAGCAATCTGGTCGAGGCTTGACATCACGCCCGGGACATCACTTGCAGGACGCGTATCTAGCCATACATCCCCGACGAGCATCACCAAGGTGTTCTTCGGCAGGCGGGACATCAGTGTACTTACATCGGAGCCCAGCTGCTCTCCCCCGTGTCCGCTTGCCACGACCAGAATCGGTGGATAGGCGGAGACGGGAATCTCTGGGATTTGCGTTGCTGTACCAGATGGAACGATTAACGCTTCCGGGATGAAGGCTGCGATGCGGGATAAATCCTCTTCAAAACCTGTTAGGATGACAAGTGTCTCGCCAGTGGTTGAACCGAGTGAACGGAGGCCATCAAGGATTGCTGCCCGGTCTGCTTCCGGAATGACAAGCGCGCTCTCACCCAAACCTGTTAGAAGAATCGGGATGTGTGCTGTCAGGGCACTAGCGCGAAGATCAGAGAGAAGAGAAGGGGCATCCACTCCTGATGAAAACGGTGCTAGCACAATACAATCTGGTCGGAGTCCCCGCGAGCGTCTCAGGGCCTCTCCCGTAGATGTTGCGGCTGAAACGGCATTACGGTGACCCCGCAATGCACTCGCCGTGGATTGCCGCCGGATCGGATCTCCATCCACCACGAGGTACAGGCGTAGTGTTTCCTCAGCTGTTGGGATGCCGTTCGTCGGTGTCGCATTGGCACGTCGCAGGCTGATCGTGAATGTTGTTCCAAGGCCGAGCGTGCTGGTAACGGTTACGCTGCCGCCCATGCGCTCAACGAGTGCCTTGGTGATCGCAAGGCCCAGGCCTGTGCCGCCTGTTTCACGGGTGGATGAGTTGTCTGCTCGGTAAAAGCGTTCAAAGACACGCTCAAGGTCTTCAGGTGAAATGCCTGAGCCTGAGTCTGTAATCTGTGTCGTGACCACATCATCGTCGCAGGTAACCCGAATCGTGATCTTCCCTTGCGGTGGGGTGTATTTGATCGCATTTGAAACAAGGTTAAACATCACCTGTGAGATGCGGTCAGGGTCTCCCTCAACCCATGGATTGATCTTTGTGAACTGCATCCCAAGGGCAATGCCCTTTGCCTTTGCTTGACCTGTTAGCATGTGGACAACGTGCTGAACAATCGGACGATAGTCTGTTGGGATTCTTCTCAGGCGGGTACCGCCGGCTTCGATGCGTGAGATATCCAGAATATCGTTGATGAGTGTTGTCAGGCGGTCAGTTGATTCCCCCGCAAGTGACAGGAATTCGCGTTGTGTCGCAGTGATGTGTCCTGCCTGACCATCTAGCATCAGGTCAAGATAGCCTTTGATGGCTGTCAAGGGAGTACGGAGCTCATGGGAGACTGTTGAGACGAACTCAGTCTTCATGCGGTCAACTTCTGTTTCGCGCGTGACATCACGGAGGGTAATGATCCGTCCCAGCCACTCGGACCCGGCGCCAGGTGCGGTTTCTGCTCTAACGCCGACACTCGCTACCCGGATGATTCGCGTGCGTTCACCACTGAGGTAGACCGTCATCAAGAGATTCGAATGGGGAGTTCTCACCAGGTCACGCAGACGGTTGATGACTGTGGGAAGGTCCCGGACATTTCGGAATAAATGGCGTGCCGTCGCAAAAAACGGCTTCCCTAGGAGCTGATTACCTTCGATTTGCAATATCTGCAGAAATGGCTGGTTGACGATTGTGAACATTGCATGGCTGTCGATGAATGCAATGCCATCCTCTGTGGTGTTTAGGACGGCTTCCACTCGCTTGTTGGCTGCATCCAGCGCAAGGTTGCGATTGACCAGCTCCTGTTCACGTCTGATGATTGCATTGGCCATGCTTCGAAATGCACGACGCAGATCTCCGATTTCATCCGGAGGGTCAAGGGTGACATCCAAGAGGCGTTCATCTGCACCGATGGTTTCGATATTGACGGCGGCCTTTGTTAGCCCGATGAGTGGACGGACGAGGCTGAATGCGACAATACGCCCGATCGTGAGAGCAAGGAGAACCGCAATCGTTGGGAATGCGACAAAGGATGCATTGCGTAGCATGTCAGCACGCGTCGCTGCGATCAGATCTGTATCGCGAACCTTCCCCGTAACGGAAACAAGGTTGTCGAGGGCGAGCTGTGTCTTAGTAAAGCCTTGCCGGGATGCGTCTCCGAGTTCCGCGAGGTAGGTTGCTTTTACAAAATCTGCTGCCTGCTGATCAGCCGGAATAAACAGAGCTTCCACGGACGGGTCCGGGTTATCTTGTAGCCATTGCCGAATGCCGATGGACGCCATCCGGTATCCATCGCGTGCACCTTCTCTGGTCCGGCGCACACGGTTTGGAGGTTCTTGAACACGCTGATAAACAATGTCCCGATAGTCCAGCAACGCACTCCTCATAGATAGACAGCGGTTATGAAGATCCAGATGGACATCGTAGGTAACGCGATAGCGGTCCAATGTGACCCATAAGTACATCGGGACTAGAAGGCCTGCTACGACAAGAACGAATAGCGGGATCGCGTAGCCAAACATTAACCGTCGGGCTAGTCGAGATGACTTTGGGACCAGCATTCGCGAGGACGACATCAGGTCAACAAATGCTCAAGGCCATAGGTCAAGCCTGTTCTCCCAATAGCCTTTCGCACGGAAAGGACGACGCCAGGCATAAAACTGGTTCTATCGATGGAGTCGTGGCGAATCGACAGACGCTGCCCGGGAGCTCCAAAGATAACTTCCTGGCTTGCCACATATCCCGGGAGACGTACAGCGTGTACGGGGACTGTTTCAAAGGCCATCCCGCCGCGAGCACCTTGGACGGATTCGAAGGCTCCAGATGGCAGTGGAGATGGCGCTTGTGTACGGCTCTCATGAATCATCTGTGCCGTTTTCATTGCTGTGCCGCTAGGTGCATCGACTTTCTTTTCATGGTGGTACTCAATGACTTCGGCATCCGGGAGATACTTTGCTGCCATCGCAGACATCTGCATCATGAGGACAGCACCAATTGCAAAGTTTGGTATCACAAGGACAGGAATTCCAAGCGCTTTGGAGCGGGTATCCAACTCTGCCAGCTGCGCTGCTGTGAGGCCTGTGGTCCCGACCACGGGAATGACACCACACTCCAGTGCAGTTATGATGTTGCTGAAGGCGGTTTCTGGAATAGTGAAATCAACCATCACCTGCGCTTTTGATTCTGTGAGCGAAGCAGCGAGATTGTCACCGACTTCGATCGCTGCGACCACTTCCATATCAGCTTCCGCAGTCACCGCACGGACAACTTCACTACCCATCCGACCAAGATAGCCGGTCACAGCAACACGAATCATTCTGAATCTCCAAATGGTCCCAGTGCGACAACCGCGCAATCATCCAATGACTTTGGTAAGTAATTCTCAGCAGCCGTTTGCACATCGGCGAGCGTCACGCGGTCAATCCGGCTCACGACTTCATCCAATGGTGTGATCTCGTCGTATGTCAAGAGGGCCTTGCCAAGACGGGTCATCCTGCTCGACATCGATTCCTGCCCCATGATCAACGCACTTCGGAACTGTGTCTTTGCGCGGGACAGCTCACCTGCCTCAACACCTGATGTACGGAGCTTGGCAAACTCTGTTTGGATGACATCGAGGCATAGCTCGAAGGACTCCATGGATGTTCCACCGTAGGCTCCAGTGACGCCAATCTCATCGTAGGGCTGGACATAGGAGCCGATGGAGTACGCCAAGCCACGTTTTTCCCGGATTTCCTGAAAGAGACGTGATCCCATGCTTCCACCAATGATGCAGTCAAGGAGCATCGCCGCATAACGGTCATCTGTATGGTGGCTCGGTCCCCGCTGTCCGAGGCAGAAGTGAACCTGCTCCGTATCTTCAGAGACATAGTTTCGTCCCGTACAGACCGTTGGTAGAGCAAGAGGCGTTCTGGCAGTTCCGCGGCCAAGGTGTCCCATGGCAGCTGTTATCTGCTCAACGACCAAGTCGTGGTTGACATTTCCCGAAAGGGCAATGGTGATCCGGTTCCCCTGATACCGCTCTGCCATCAGCTTGCGGAGGTGCTCTGGCTCAGCCGTCGCGATCACATCTGCACGCCCGATGACCGGTACGCCCAATGCATGTTTTGGAAAAAGTGTTTCCGCGAAAATGTCATGCACAAGGTCTTCAGGGTCATCGTCCCGCTGCTTAATCTCTTCCAGAACCACTCCACGCTCGCGGTGCGTCTCTTCGACAGGGAACAGGGGATCGGTCAGCATATCGGAAAGGATATCAATGGCGGTTGTGACATCCCCCGCAAGCGTCCGCATGTAGTAACACGTATGCTCACGGTCCGTGAAGGCATTCATGTAACCGCCGATAGCATCCACTTCATCTGCAATCTGTTTCGGGGATGGACGCTTTGTGGTGCCTTTGAACACCATGTGTTCTAAAAAATGGGAGAGGCCCTGTTCCTCATAGGTTTCATCGCGTGACCCGGCTTGAACCCAGAATCCGACAGCAGCGGATGCTACATGCGGCACATTCTCGGAAACGATGCGAAGGCCATTGGGAAGCGTTGTAAGTTGATAGTTTTCAGTCATGCGGACCTAATCGGGAGTGGATGCCGCTAGTGTAGCGGTGATTTCTTGGACGATGCAATTTACGGAACGTGTAACCCGGTCAAATGCATCCGGGGTGTGTGTTTCCTCACGCAGACAGGGGACGTGAATAAACAGCGCGGGAATGTCCGCGTGAAAGTGTCGTGCAAGGAAGTAGGTGTGATTGCACAAAAACGATCCTGCGGTCAGCGAGATAGTGACCTTTGCGTGGCTGTCATCCACGGGAACCATTGTCTCGATGGAGTGCACATTTAGGTTGCTGAAATAGGCATCGGGACCCGCATCAACAATCCTGGATGCTTCCGTTACAACGCCATCATTGTCTGGCATTCGGAAATCATCATGATTCAGGGCGACGAGCTCCAGTCGGATGACTTCCTCTGGGCCAGCCTCGCCCAGCATGACAATCGCATTAGGAGCATGTTGTCTGACAAGTTGTGTGAGTGTCTGATGAACCGTGTTCCGTCGTACTGGGAGGATGCCGGTTCGTAGGCTAGGCGATACGGCTGAAAGCCGCTGCAGAATGGTCTGGGATGCATTGACATCCGAGTCCCCAAAAGGCTCGAAGGCGGTAACAAGTACCACCTTCGTTTGTTCGATCACTACTTGCCCAGCTTTCGCAGGTTTTGAAGACATCGGTTGATGCCATCCAGCGCGGGAAGGGCTTCATCTTCATATTCCACGATGTACCACTTGGTGCCTCCGGTGGTTTCGCAGACATCGAAGATTTCAGCAAATGGGACATCGCCTTCGCCGACCGGCGGCGCGTAGCTGTTGTTGGCGACATCGTAGTCTTTGAGGTGAACGGTGGTTGCACGACCTGGGTAGGCCTTTAGAAACGGAAGGGCATCCCCGCCGCCTGAGAGCGCATTTCCGGTGTCAAATTGCATAATCACCGATGGATCCGCATTTCCGAAAAACACATCCCAAGGAAGTTCTGTCTCGCCACTGAGAACTTTGAACTCTTTGTCGTGGTTATGGTAGCCGGTACGAAGTCCGTGAGGGGCAAGCGCGGCACTGATCGCACTGAGGTCTATCGCTGCTTGCTTCCATTCAGCATTGGTTGATGCTGGCAGCCATGGGACGATGAGAAACTCGTTGCCAAGGGTGTGTGCGAATTCAACCGATGCCTCAAGCTGATCGCTTTGCAGGGTTTCGATTCCGACATGCGCACCGGCTACACGGAGGCCTTCGGCATCCAGCCAGGTTCGAATCTGCGCAGCGCTGTGTCCATACCAGCCGGCAAATTCAACGCCCTCAAACCCCATTTGACGAATCTTCGCCAAGGTTCCCGGCAGATCTTGTTCTGCTTCGTGGCGGACACTGTAGAGCTGTACTGCGATAGGAAGGTTTGCCATCGGTTTATGCCTTTCGTCGTCGGCGGAGGATTTCATCGGTGAGAACACCCGCCATGATAACTGCGCCGGTTACGGCGAATTCCAGTGATGATGGGATGTGCAGAAGGGTTACAAGGTTTTGTAGGACGCGGAGGAGGGTTGCTCCAAGGACAACACCAACCACGCTACCTTCGCCGCCGCGGAGACTACAGCCACCTAGGACTGCGGCTGCGATGCCGTAGAGCTCGTAGCTATTTCCATGTGTTGCTGGTCCAACGGTGTTCGTGAAGAAAGCAAGCAGGATGGATGCAACGCCAGTGAGGACACCACAGATAATGTAGGCCTTCATGATGACGCTATTTGCGTTGATACCGGCGTAGCGGGCGGCATCTTCGCTTCGGCCAACCGCAATCAGATGGCGGCCAAAGACGCTTCGATGCAAGACAACCCAGAGGACTGCCGCGACCAAAATAAGCAACCAGAATGTGTTCGGGATACCGAGTGTATTGCTGTTTGAGATCGGTGGAAGCCACTCAAATCCCTTTGCCATACCAAATCCTTTGGTTTCATCATTGGCTATGGTTCGGGCAATTCCCCGGTAGACAAGAAGACCACAAAGGGTGACAAGGAAGGGTTGCAGCTTGACTTTCGTGACGAGGATTCCGTGGAGGACACCAATCGCCGCTCCAAGCCCGATCGTGATCGCGACGGCCATCACTGGCGGCGTTCCGCGTTCGAGCAACATCGCGATGGCTACACCAAGGAGGGCAAAGACAGAACCTACGGACAAGTCAATCCCACCGGTGATCACCACAAATGCGAGGCCCAGGCTGAAAATCCCATAGATGCCCGTTAGGCGGGCCATGTTTTGCAAGTTTTCGGGCCGCAGAAAGTTCGGGTTTTGAGCACTGGTCATCAGGCAGAGCAGGACCAGAAGTCCAAAGATTCCCAGCTCCTTGCGGGCGAGAAATGTCTTTAGGGATGCCTTGTTAGTCATGATGTACAGCCAATCTCAAAATGGATTCCTCCGTTGCGTCGCATCGCGGAATACTTCCGGTAACTTCACCGTTACGCAAAACCAGAACACGGTCGGAAATACGCAGGACTTCCTCCATGTCACTCGATATCACCAGCACTGCAACATTTTCAGCGGCCAGTGCACGAATGAGCTTGTAAATTTCATCCTTCGCACCGACATCGATCCCGCGGGTAGGCTCATCGAAAATCATCACTTTTGGCGACAATGCCAGCCAGCGGGCCAAAACCACTTTTTGCTGGTTGCCTCCTGAGAGGTTTGCCGCTGCCATTTCGACCGAAGGAGCCTTGACCGTCAGCGCATTTGCGCGCTCTTGGGTGACCCGCGCTTCTTTTGCCCGGTTCACAAGACCGCCGGTTTGCATATTGCCAAGGTCTGGAAGCGAAATATTTTCACGGATGCTAAGTGAAACCACCAGACCGTGATGACGCCTGTCTTCCGGTACGAGGTATAGACGGTTGGCGATTGCCACCTGTGCACTGGTCATCGAAAGCGGCGTACCATTAAGGCTGATGGTTCCAGTAACCGCAGGCGTGATTCCAAAGAGGGCTTCGGCAAGCTCGGTGCGCCCGGCGCCCACAAGTCCAGCCATTCCGACGATTTCTCCCGCACGCAGCGTAAATGTAGCCTTGCCATTTGGGTGGCGCAGTGTTGTCAAGTCTTTGACATCGAGGATGATTTCACCGGGTGTCAGAGGCACATACGCGTTGTCACCGGAAATCTTCCTTCCGACCATCGCAGCAACCATGCGGTCATGCGTCAGCTCGGTCTTTGCAAGCTCGCCGGCATTGTGGCCATCACGCAGGACGACGGCGCGATCTGCGACCGCGGTCACCTCACCTAGGCGGTGGGTGATATAGACGATGGCAACGCCTTGTGACTTGAGCTCACGGATAAGGTCCAGCAGCGTCGCTGTTTCCGTTGGCGTTAGCGAGGATGTTGGTTCATCAAGGATGAGAATCTTCGCATCCTGGGCGAGTGCCCGCGCAATCTCAATCAGCTGACGGTGTGCAATAGGAAGGTTTGACAGGGGTGTTGTTGGGTGGACATCGAGGCCCACGCGCTTGGTCGCATTGGATGCAATCGCATGCATCGCGGGGACATCGAGCATCCCGAGCTTGCTCGGCTCACGCCCGAGGTTGATATTTCCCGCAACATCGAGGTTATCGAGGACGGAAAGTTCTTGGTGGACAAACGCGATACCTAGCTTGCCGGCATCAGCAGGGGATGCGGGTTTTGCAGGCGTTCCACCAATCGTTACCACGCCGCTGTCTGGCTGCACGACACCGCCGAGGATCTTCATCATCGTCGATTTGCCAGCGCCGTTCTCACCGAGGAGAGCAACGACCTCGCCCGGCATCACGGTTAGGGAAACATCGTTTAAAGCAACCACGCCGGGATATCGCTTGGATATCCCGGACATGGTCAGAGCGGGGACAAGACCTGACAATGTCAGCTCTTGCCTGTCAACTTCTTGAGCTCAGCCCAGAACGTATCGACATCGGTTTGCTTGATGACTTTCGTTGGGACGATGATCTGCTTGTTCTCAGGAATTTCAGGCTTCGCACCCTTCAGCAGTTCGGACATCATCTTCACAGACTGATAGCCAAACTCGTAAGGCTGTTGAACAACGGTTCCTGCAACATGGCCATCTTTGATGGCTTGAAGTGTCTCATCCTGCTCATCAAAGGCGACAATCTTGATCTTGCCAAGCTTGCCAGCATCCTTCAGCGCGGACACGATCGCCGGTGCGTTGTAGGCGAAGAGGCCGACCATTCCGACGATGTCAGGATTGGCAGAAAGAATTTCTGTGACGTTTGTCTTGGCCTTTGCCTGATCAAAGTTGTCGGTACGGGTATCAACAACGGTGATGTTGGTGCCCTTAAGCGCATCCTTGACGCCCTGAATACGCTCTTTGGCATTTGCCTGATCGGTCGTTCCGACGAACAGAACGATTTTGCCACCCGCAGGGAGGACTTCCTTAACGAGCTCACCGGCCTGCTTGCCAGCTGCTACATTATCGGTACCGATGTAAACCGTACGCTTAGATTCAGGAGCATCGGAGTCCTGAGTGATCAAAATAGCCTTATCAGCGACTTCGTTCAGGTAGGTTGTCTGGTTTGCAGGGTCCTTAGGCGAAATCGCGATCGCCTTGACGCCATCTGCGAGGAGGCCATCAACGATTGCCTTCTGCTCTTCAGGTGTGCCCTGGGCAGGCATTTTGAACTCGACACTGACATTGTCAAGCTCGCTATCAGCCTTTTGAGTACCAGCCTCTGCGATTTTCCAGAAGTCTGCTACACAGTTCGTGACAAACGCGATTTTTGTGGATGAGCCTTCGCCCGTCGTTTTATCGCCGCCAGCACTACCCGTATTACAACCTGCTGCCATGCCAAACATCGCAACAGCACAAATGAGAATCCGTCGAGAAAGCAACATCAACGTCGATCTCCTAGTTTTAGTTGGACGACCGGTGGAACATTGGATATCCAACAGCCGAATCACCCTGAATGTTACAACACTCCATGTAGATTTCCCTTGCACTTTCCGACAACAAGATTGTGATTCGTGATTCCTTGTTGGATTCACAGATGGAGGATGTCTATGACAATTCGGCAAATATCTCTCACCATTTGCAAGGCTACACTTGCTTCTATCACTGTATGTGCAGCGATGGCAGCGAACGCAGATGGTAACCGGCCAACACTGTATGTTGGAACAGCGCAGCTCCGCGGTACACTCGAACGCTCCGTGGGCGGCCAGACAGGGTTCGTGGGGATCGCATCATTGCCATCTTCAATGGCCGGATCTCTTGCTCCAGGTATCGGTACGAATTCCTTCGATTTCTACCTGTCCCGATCGAGCAGCTCGGGTGGAAGCTTTACAACCTTTGGACTTATGTTGACTGAGCGTATTCCATTGGGAGTTACTCGCGATGATGACAATATCGATAAGGTGCCATATTTTGGATTCGGCCTTGGGTTCGGCATCACACAGGGCAATGTAAAGGGCACCGTTGGTGAAACAGCAGTGAGTGTTTCCAAGCAGGCATCCAGTCAGCTTATCCGCCTTTGCGTTGGTCAGAATTTTGGAAAGAAGACCAGTGTTGAGTTTGGATACGTACTGACGCCGAAGGTGGGTGCACTGTCACCAAATCACGTCTCCCTTACCGTGGGAATAAAGCTCTAGTCCATATTGATTGCTTGCGCTCGGACTGTGGCCATGCATGACGGTCAAAGCCATGTGTTTCCAGCCATAGCTCGAGTGCAAGCACCAACCAAATCTTGACACCATGACGCGGATACGTCATCGGTGCATATTGCAACCATTGTCGCAGTGGCTCCTGCCGGATGTACGGCGCGATACACGCTTCCTTCCCAAGAAGCACTTCTTCTGCCCATGGTTTAAGCGGTCCCCGAAACCACTTCTGCACAGGGACCATCATCCCGCTCTTTGGGCGTTCGATGACAGCATCCGGCAGTAACCCCTTCACGGCATCTTTCAGAACAGCTTTCTCGCGGCGGCCATCGAGCTTCAGGGCTGCTGGGACTTCAAAGCCCGCCTGGACAATCCTTTTGTCGAACAGGGGAGAATGTGCCTGAACACCTGTCGCATTCCCGATATCGCGGACCTTTGCCAGAATCTGATCTGCACCTTTGAGGCGGACATTCATCCACATCAAGCGGTTAAGAAACGACTGCATCACGGCAGAGTCATCGCTCAGGTACGGATTGAGCAGCTGCGAGAGTTCATGCACACCCGGGCGCTGAATCTGCGGGGCTAAGAGAGCATCGAGGTCATCAAAGCACTTCTGAAACGAACGGAAGTACATGGATGCAAGCTCATCGGTGTGGCCACCGTAAACCTGATGCAAGACCATCGGGACATTTTTGGGACCTCCAAATGTCGGGTCGCCCCCTTCGCCATTGAAGATATGTCTGATACCAAGCGATGCGGCCTTTTCAAACATCATCAAGTTCGGTGTCGTTAACGGATCGCCAATGGGGTCATCCAACATACCCATGACATCGGCTGTACGCTCCTGAATGGTCTGTTCGGTTATCTCAAGCACATGATGCTTGGTCCCAAGATGCTCAGCCACTGCGCTGGACCACTCGAGCTCATTGGCATAGGCATCGCCAAAGTGGATGCTGATTGTATGGACATCACCTTGGTGTAACTGCTTCACAAATGCTGCGACAAGGGATGAATCAAGCCCGCCAGACAGAAATAAGCCTATCGGTTGACCTGCGAGTGGAGCCAGGTGTTCGGAGATGACAGTGGTGAGCAGGTCCTTTAGATGTTTCGCATACCAGTCCAGAGGCCGATCGAAGTTATTGGAATCCAAGAGGAGCGGTGCATCGGTAGGGGCGATGCCAAGGCCATCCCAGTCGACACCGGGGCGCAGCTCGGAAACTCCGGTGAACATCGTGCGGCTCCCGGGGACAAATGCGCAGCAGAGGTAATCCATGAGAGCCCGCTCATCGAGAGTTCTGGGATTATCCGCCAGGTTTACTGGATGCGGCGCGTTTAGAAGTTTGCCTGGGTGGTGACGGTAATAGACCGTTTGTTCCCCGATGGCATCCCGGAAAAGCCTATCCAAAGCTGTCTGGCGCGGATGCATCGAAGGCTGCCGTATCCCCACCACCCATCCACGGACTAAAGCCTGCATCGTGGTAAGCGTAACCCGTTGGACTCCACATATAGCCCATCAGGAAAACTCCGCCCATGGAGTCCCAATCATCTTGGTAGACGGCCTTGGATGCCTCAGAGAGTCCCATATACGCGGTCTTTAGGAGCTTTGCTGGTCGGATTCCTGAGAGGGAGCAGGTGTAACCCTGATTCAGCCAGTCGAGTTCATCGGTTGGGAGACGGGTCTCAACGCCGGCTTTCTCACCGTGTTCGACCAAGAGCTTTTGCGCCCAAGCCTGCCGAGGGCTGAGTCCGATGTCTGCAATCCAGATGCGTCTGTCGCCAAACCATTCTGGTGTCCGTAGTTTAGCAGCCGTTGAGAAGGCCTTTGCCGATGCATCATGAAGGTATGCAACAACCAAATCAGGATTACGGCCGAGCATTGTCATGATGGCATCCCGGCGGTCTGGCGCTGGGTAGGCACCATCCGCGCTAAGGACAGCGCAGTTGTTTTCGAAGTGAAAGCGATTCGCGACGAGCATCGCGGCAATATCGGCATTGTCCACAATCAGACAGCGGTCGAAGGAGTAGTTGAGAAGCTCTGGAAGAACGGGTGTTGGCGTTGCCGTGTGTGGATTTGCATCCACAAGACCCTCAGGCTCCCCGTGGATCCGGAGCCATTGGTTGTAGTAGTAATGGGTGAATGTTTCAAAGCTCATCGGTGGTCCAGCAACCTTTGCCGGAGCAGTACCGCCTCCAGCTCCACCGATTCCCATTGCGATCATCAGGGGAACAAGCGCCACGATTCCCAACGCAGTGCCACATCCAGCGATTGCCGGTGCCGGCAGGCGTCGCATGAACTCGTAGTAAAGCTGCTTGATGGTGAAGGAGTATTTGCCAGCAGAGCCAACTGTGATGACTGCCTTTTGAAAAAGCATATCGGTGATGGCGATGTGATTTGCGTAGGCGGGGGGCCGTTGCTGCGAAGTTCCACCCATGTGGTCCGCCTGAACGATGAAGTCCATTTGGGGGAGTCCGGTGAAGGCAAATCGATGGAGACACGCAGAGCACTTGCTCGTCGCGCGTGCCAATTTGTTTGGTGTATTACTCTGACAATGAATGCACTTCACGGAAGACCTCCCACTGAAACAGCGTCCAAATTCGCTCACCGAGACGCCGTCTACGGTACGCATCTGGCGCATCCACAATACCAGACATCAGCATATCGACATACTCCTGATGTATCCGCTGGTCCCGGTGTTTGTTACGGCGACCTAACACCTTACGAACGTGCTTTCCGAAAGCGTGGTCACCGGTGGCCCAGTGGGTGGAGGG
>Ga0255104_1000205_pt1 | contig 17229 bp, 6 predicted proteins | sample Law_Cont_RepC_0h_FD_188446 | JGI IMG/M metagenome (GOLD analysis project Ga0255104, IMG submission 188446) | Freshwater microbial communities from St. Lawrence River, New York, United States - Law_Cont_RepC_0h | ecosystem: Environmental > Aquatic > Freshwater > River | place: USA: New York... | reverse complement strand
TCCTCATATGGAAGGAAGCAGACTCGCCTCCAACAGCCCGGTTGTAGGCAGGAGAGCGATAAGCGCTCGTGATGGTGACGGGGGAACCTGCACGCTCGCGGATTTCGTCGATGACTAGAAGAGTTGGGATGATGTTCGTCCACAGCCCTTCTGGGGGCACCCCATTTTTCACTCCATTCCGCGTGCGGTCGGCGTAGAGGGCGAACTCTTTTCCTGAAAAATGCCTCAGACCAAGACGGTCGATGAAGGCAGCGTACTCTTGTTGTGCTTCAGTCATGGGACCATGAGTAGCCCTATTACTTGACCGGGTCAATGAGAACAGGAGCCTTAGCGCCCTTTTTACCACCGATCGTGTAGCGAGCAGACATGGGAATTCCATAGACCTCGCGCTTGAGCTCAAAGGACATTTCAGTCGAGACCAGTTCAGGGAGGACCGTCGTGCAGGACGTCAGGGATCCCGACGCCAGGGCGAGCACCGACAAAAAGAAGAACCCTTTCACCTGCGCACCCCCGTCTTGTCTGCGTCTTTAGCGAAAAAGCCAGTGAGCGTCGAGCCCAGGGCTGCAAGCGCCACGAACACGATTTCAAGGCTCAGGGGCTGGCCATCGGCTACAGTGATCAGGTGCTGGGCAATCGCCCCTATGGCTCCTGCTGCAGTCAACACGCTCGAGAAGAAGGTCTTCTTGGACGCGATAAAGGGTTTGAGGTTCATACTGGACCAGTACCCCATGAATCAAGGCGAGTCAACTCCCGGCTCGGAGTAGACGTGCCCGTCGTCGAGCCTTGCAGCGACCAGATCCCGAAGCACACACCCTCGAACCGGGCAGGCCCGGACAGATGTCTTGAGGCCGACATACTTCCCGAGGATCTCGGAGAGCTTGGCGACCTGTGCAGAGAGCTTCCGGTTGTCTGCCCAGAGCTTGGTGACCGCGCCGGACAGTATCGTCAGGACTGCGAGGATTACGGCGTCGGAGATGTTCATGTCGGGTTGAGTGTGATGGTGCCGTCGCCGTGAACGGTGTATGGAACTGGCGGGGTGTATTCCTCCGGCGTCATGCTGGCGATTGGTCGCCCGCTATGCACCCCCAGCACAAACTCCACGCCGTCTCCACCTCGCTGGAAAATATCAAGGGCATTGGTCCCTAGTTTGGCGAGAATCTGTTCCGGTGTTGCGTCAGGAGAATGCCAGAGCCGTTGGAAACACCACTGGTGTGCGTTTACGAAATCGATCCCGGCCTGAGTTACACGCTGCCTGATCTCGCGGGCGGCGCGTTCATCTGGCGCTTCTGTGGGAACTTCGACGGTTGGAAGGAGTATGTCTGGCATAAGGTTAGGCTTGGACTATTTCTTTGACGCGGACTTCTGCAAGCCAGTAGACCTGGTAGACCCCGATCCGAACTGTCCCCGCAGTCATGTCGGTGGTGATATTCACGGCAACACCTCCCCGTGTAACGGATACCTTGAAGGTAGATCCGCTAGCGTCTCTGACGTAATACGCACTAAATTCCCAAAGACCTGAGCCGCCCGCCCGTGCCGTGAAAATGATCGGATCTCCATCGACCGCAGCATATCCGGGAACGGTGATGACGTCTGTTGCAGCAGATGCCGTAACGCCGCTGTATGTGACAGGGGCCGGGCTTCCAGTTACCAGTGGTCGGATGGTGCCAGTGCTTGAATCCACAGTTACATCTACCGCCCACGAAGCCGCTCCCGCGCTCTTAATGTCAGGGGTCGGGGTCTGCACTGTATCGACTAGAATAGAAGGCCAGCCAGTGCCGCCGAGGCGCGTAGCCAGCACACGGCGATGAAAAAACGCGGAATCCTGCCCTAGCCCCGACCGGGCTACGATCTCGAAGTCTGCTACGACAGTTTGGTTGGCCGCCAGATACAATCGGTTCGATGTATTGATCGCGGTAAAGGCATTTGGTGCCGCGCCATCAAGGGTTAGCTCCTGCTGTGCGGCGGTAGTCGTTGTGCGGCGCATCGTCAGGCTGCCTCGCTGTGCGTCTCCGACAAGCGCGAATCTTCCATTTGCAAATGCATGCATCCCCCACCTGTTGGCTACTGCGTACAGTCCGAAGGCTACGCCGTTGACTGCGGATACGTAAGAAAGCTGCCCTCCGATCACTGCGCCGTCAGATCCCGTACTGGTGACCGCGTTGCCAAATCCTCCCAGACAAACAGACCGTACCGCTGATGCCTGGTTGGAACCTCCACCAATAACCGCCGAGTCAGCGCTGGATGCAGTGTTTGATGTGCCCGTTACTGCGGATGCGTTTCCTGACGCCGTGTTAGATTGCCCGGACAAAACGGAGGCGTAATAGTTGCTCGCGGTGTTGTTGTCGCCGTTGAGGATGGTTGACGAGGTGCCAGACGCGGTATTACTGTGGCCGTTGAGAATAACAGATCTTTGGCCGATGGCAACGGATCCGACTGCGGATCTTGATCGCTGAAAATCGACAGCACTGTCGCCGCGTGAGATCCCTCCCAGCAGCGTCCCATCCGGCTTCGGCCCGAGGATAAACGCGCCAGTCCCTTTGGGTGTGATGACGACTGCGCTGTTAGCCGCCGGATCGACGTTTCGGATCGCGACGTTTTGCTGCGTGCTGGCGGTTTCGTCGTCGATGACGATGGCAGAACCTTGAGTGGTTGCGCCGCCAGTTCCGCTGGCACGCAGAACCGCTTTATCCACCGATCCCGATACGACAGCTTGAGCGAATGTGGCATCTGCCCGCAGAAAATTAACTGTCCCGCCGCCGGAAGACGGTGCCAGCCCTTTCAGTGATGGCGTGAGCACCGGAAGAATAGCCGCTGCTTGCGCAGGCGTCATGTCCACTGGAGACTGCGACGTCCCAGTGGTAGGATTTCCTTTGAACGTGCTAGGCGCGACCTCTGCCAAGTTTCCGTTGCTGACCGCCTCTGCGGCAATCTGCGCCGTGTTTACCTGACCCAGAGTGGCGAGTGCCCCGAGCCCAAGGTCAGTCCTGAAGTCCTCCGCAGACCTCGCCGTTACAGTGTTCGCCGCGTTCACGCGCAGGAACGTGATCGCTCCTGGGTTGGCCAGCTGCATGAGGTTTTGGCCAACAGTCGTCGACCCTGAGATGGTGGAAGGAGTTATGTTCGACCAGGCCCCGTTCCCGTTCAGAAAAATAGTCGAACCCCCCGGAGACCCAGGCACCAGCCCTTTGCTCGTCCCGGAAAAAGAATCAAGGATCGACGTGGCTTCGGCAGCCGTCAGATCAATGGGCGTGCCTCCTACAAGAGACCCCTTGATGGTGGACGACAGCATCGATGCGAGCTTGGCATTGCTGACGACCCCGTTGTCGATCGTCCATGTCGCCCCGGATGCGGTAACCGTAATGTCCCCCTTGTCTCCGTCAGTAACCCCGGCACCTTCTCCGCCGCTTGGGGCCGAGTTGACCCAGAGGGTGCCGTTCCACGTCAGTACATGGCCCGTCGAAGGCGTCGAGATCGCGACGTTGTGCAGTTCTTCGAGCTCGAACCCGTTCTGAACTCTGACGAAAATCTCCGTGACGTTGGGGCCAGTGATCCTTGTCACGTAGCCCATGAAGACCATGTGGTTAGGTGCAGAGGGTTTGGCTGCCACTCCAAAGACCACCCCGCCAGCCGTAGCCGGGGAAAGCCACACAGGATCCCCTTCTACGGCGGATCCTTTTGCAATCGACACATCCACATGCCCCTCGGTTACAACGTACCCGAATGCATTGTGTGCGAGCGCTTGAGATACGAACCCAAGGGTTTTCGAGCTCGTGGACTCTCCCGAAGCGATGGCTTTGCGGATAAGCTTGTTGCCTCCGTTTGCCCCGTAGATGTAGACAGCCTGCCCCAGCGTCACGCCCCCCGTCTCATCGCACTTCACCCGGATCTCCATGCGGTCGGGAGCACCGTTGACGTTAGCCGTCAGGGCGAATACTCCATCCTCATCCGCTGCCTGATGCGTGCGATCGCCTGTCAGATTGTCCGTCCGGATCCCCAGCAGCTCTGCACCTGATCCGAGCGAAAGCTCCCCGGGAATAGTCATGTCCCCGGCGTCGGTCACCTCTACCACTGAACTCTGAACCGTGTTCCCTGAAACCCCGTCCCAGCGCACAAGTCGGTTGTCTACGACGACCCCAGGATCGCGCACGTATCTCGCGTCCCCCGCAGCCTGAGTCAGGTAGACGGTACCGGGAGGCGTGGGCGTAGGAGGGTCGGTCGGGAAGCCATCGTCCGTAAAGGTAATGTAGCCTGCGGCTCTGACAATGCGCTCGCCGCCTGGGTACGCATGAAACGCGAGCCAGTATTCCCCGGCCGCTGTAATGTTAGCGATGTCGGCCGCGCTCAGGTCAAAAATAGCGTGGGGCCCTTTGGACTTGCCATCATTGGCTGTTTCAGAGGATACCTCATCGTACCACAGAAGGGGATCGTCTACAGGCTGCCGCGAAGCATCCAGCGAGTGGATCGAGATCGAGTACGTGGGAGTCGCAGCAAGAGCCGCCGCAGTGTCCTCGGGGGCAGCGCAGGCAAGTTCAAAGCGCACCGGAGCATGCAGCCAGAGCTTGGGAAGATGCTCAAGGCGACCTGTTGCCGGGGTCTTCCCCCTCGATACAATGCGCAGAATATGAGGGTCCATCGTGACGTTGCGTATAGTGGCTCTTTACGAGTGGGCAGTCAACCCGCTAATGATGGAGGTTGCCCGTTGGCGCTTATCAGCTTAGTCTGCGCCAGCCATGGCTTCCACCCCAGTATACACCGTCCGGACCTACAGCGCGTTCAGAACAGCCCTCGCACGAACCCCGGCTACACGCATCACTCTCGGGGCATCCATCGCGATTGCTGAACCCGTTACCATTCCCGAGCGCCATACGGTCGTAACAGGGGCCCATGGTTTTGTTCAACAGGGTGCGGGAACTATTCTATTTGATGGGACACTCGAATGCGAGCACCGCCAAGTATTCTACGGATTCACACCGGGACAGATCACCGGGAACTTCCGCAAAGACGTATTGCGCCCTGTCTGGTGGGGCGCGTACGCCCGTCTCACCACATATCCTTCGGTAGGAGACACGACGTCCCGCGACGACATACCCATCAACTGCGCGATCCAGACGACCCCTCCGAGCATGCCCGGGAACACCATCGAGCTCGATGCTGGCTCATACTACGTAGCACGGCCCCTCGATATGGCGGGGCGGAACTGCGAGCTGAGAGGAATGGGTGCCGGGCGTACACTCCTCGTTGCAACGTCTGGGTGGACTGCAGACACCTGGAGGGACGATGCCTACTACGGGACTGCGGCTCACTCGGCAATGATCTGGATTGGGAGCGCATCGCCCGGCACATCTCAGTCCTTCAACGCGAACGTGCGTGGGCTGGGGCTCAACGCGACGTACGCATGCACTGCAAACCCAACCAAGTTCGTCAGCGGGATCTCGACCTATGGGTGGATCGAGGAGAATTCTGTTATCCGTAACATCTCGATCAGCAACTTTTCGGGTTACGGGATTGGAAAGATCTCCCACCCGACAATTTCCGCGCAGCAAGCCATCATCAACGGTCTGTCGATCAAGGACTTCTGGATCACGGCCGGGATGCATGCGTACTCTGTCCCCATCGCCATTGGCCAGTATTCAACGGTCGCGAGCATCACATCAGGAACCATCGACATGCGGACAGATGGGAGCCGCCCGATCGTTGATACAGGAATCTGGGCTCAGGGAGCCCATACCACGATTGACAACGTCCATATCGAGGCAGTGAGAACAGGAGTCATGGTCCGGGGTTCCAACTCCCAGAATCAGGCGATCATCCTGCGGGGGGTGGACATGACGGGGGGCTACGACAGCGACATGACTGCTGGTGGAGCCATTGTCACGAATACCCGGCTGGCGGACGTGGCTGCAGGAGATTACTCGTCCGTGTACAACTGGAGCACTCTACTCCTCATCGACGGGGCGGTAAACGGGACCTTCGGGGCAGCCAACGTCCGGACAAACACGAACCTTCCTTCCCATATGCGGGTACAGGCAGAGGCGCTTTCGGTCGGCAACGTGAAGTATCTGGTCCGCGACCCGATCATGGGAGCCTCGATTGCTTCCTGGGGGACAGTCCAATCTAACGCGCACTCGGGGATGATGGGGAGGTACTACCGTTCAAGCCCCTTCCGGCCGTACCCGGACAACGGAGCTTACTACTACTCCGTGTCCGGGGCCGTCGGCACATTCCCATCTGATGGCAAGGTGTACCGGGAAATCCTTATCTGAGCGACTGTACCCCGTACTGTTCAACAAGCTCGCTGGCCTTGCGCACCCGGTCATCGCCCCCTTCTTTCTGAGCCATCCGCGCAGCGCGTTCGAGCGTCGTCTGGCCAGGCTTCCACCCACTCAAGACTCCCTTCTCGAGTTCTGCCAGACGGGCAAAGCCTAGGCCTTTACCTTCTTCACGGATGATCTTGTTGGCGTCAGCTGCGGGGATGAACACGGCAGCCGAGCTCATCTTCTGGTACAGATCAAGGTACAAACGGCGCATGTCGTTCATGCCTTCCTCGTAGGTATCTTCGAGCTTCCCAATGTCATCAGCCCGGCCGTTGGTAAGGAGACGGCGGTACCTGTCCATCGTATCACTGTCCTGCGCCGCAACTGACCGGGCAGTCTTGGCCAGGACGTCCCTGATGTCTGTCTCATTGATCTTGAGACCTGTAACCATGGACACGGCTTCGGTCCACCCGCGCTCGGTTCCGGCTGCGTAGTAGGCCTTGCTCATGTCCTTGAGCGTCATGGGAACGAGGGGGGCGGCAACAGCTCCTGCAACCTTCAACAGTTTCTCCCCGAACGAAGCATTCTTCGTCCTGAAGTCGTCGGCCGTCAGCGCGTCAAAGGCATTGGAGATCGGGATTTGGGGACTAAGGACAGTCTTGAGCACCTTGTCGATGGAGGCTTTCATCGCGTCGGAGAAGTCCGTACCCGACTCAAAAGCCCGGGGATGGAAGAACGGAGTCGCGACGTCAGTGATCGTGGACCATGGAGTCATCCAGGACACGTCAGCCCACACGGGGTTGTCACCCCGCATGCCGAGAAGTGCGATAGAGCGGTACTTGTAGAAGTCCTTGTTGAGGAAGTCCTGCAGCGCACGGCTTTGGTCTGAATTGAGCTCGAACACCGGGCGGATCTTCTTGTCCTCATCTCCAAAGCCAAGTTGGTAGATAGCCCAGACGATTGCACTCAGAGTCGTGCCAACGAACGTGCTCCACCCGATGGCGGTTGCTCCATACGCGATAGCCGTCTTGGCTGCACGGTCCCGGGTTTCGGGAACCGCGCGATCCTGCTGGAAGGTCTTGAAGGCCTTGTAAGGCTGGCTCCAGATTGCGGCAGGCCATGAGATGAAGGGAGCCGATGCCAATCCAAGCTTCTGGCGCTTGAAGGCGTTGACGACTTCAGGCAGGCGGTTGTAGTACGGGATCTTGGAGAACGTGGCTTCGGCCGAAACGACTTCCATGAGCAAGAGAGCTTTAGCTTTTTCGTCAGAGCCAACCTCAGCGATGTTGGACGGAGTCAGAAGTGCCTTGTCCCCGTAGACCTGAATAATGCGCCGGGCTGCCTTGTCCGTCATCACGGGAAGCCCTTTCTCGATCTTGACTCCAAACTCCTCAAGCCTCGCAGCGTACTCCAGCTCGAAGAGGATCTTCTTGAAGTAGTCGTCAGAGCCACGGTGGACTTCAGTCATGAAGCGGTCGATCGTCTTGAAGACTTCAGCAAACGGCACTGCGGCGGTCGAAACCGTAGCGGCAGAAGCGTTGTACTGGGAGAGAACACGGGAGATGGCTGCCCCGTAGTCTTTACCCGCTACCTTGCGCATTTCTTCCCGGAACACGGCTGCATCGGACCCGCCAACGATGCCTCTCTTGACGTACATGTCCGTGAAATCGGCCATGGCTTTCTCCAGGCCCACGGCTTCGATGCGGTCCTTGAGCCGAGCGTTTCCAAGGGCACCGAATTGCTTGAATAAGGCTGAGGCCTTGTTATCCCCGGACAGTCCTGACTTGCGCCACACTGGAATCGAGATGTGCCCGGAAGCAGGGATGAAGGCAATCGAGCTCAGGAAGTTCCTGGCCTGCCCGCGGAGGTTCCACACCGTGAAAGACTTCATGGTGATTCCAAGGAGCTCAGCATACCCATTGAGGATAGCGTTCGTCCCGCCCCCGCCTTCAAGGTCCCGCATGGCCTCGACAGTGATTGGGGGACCGTAGAACCCTTGCAAAGGTCCAAAGGCAGCCTTGTTGATCATCGTCGTGGCCGGGATGAACAGTTCGAGTCCGTACTTCGTAGCGTCAGCAGGATCGTGTGTGATGAACATGGTACGCTTGAGCCGGGTGAGCTCAGCGTCCTCCTCTGATGTCAGGGGCTTGGCAGATGAGATCTTGTTCTGGAGCTCTCCAATTCGGGCATCACGTTCGTTCTGGCGCGTCTGAAGCTCCACACGTACCCCGTCGAGGTACACGTAGTTGGCGTAGTACACGCCCATCTCGAGAGCTGTGCGTGCAGCCACTGCTACATTGTCCTTGTACTCTCCAAGCAGCGTACGGAGCTCAGGAGGCACGTTCATCCGCTCCATCAGAATCGAGCCATTGAGAAGGCCGGGCATTCCAACGCCTCCGACTCCTCCCCGGTTCATGTGCTTCTGGATGATGTCTTCGAGCTCCAGCATCAGGCCCGCGTTGTCGAGCTTGCTCGCGAGGTCTTTGGCTGCGCGCTCGATTTCCTGATTCGTGGCTCCACGCATCCGGGACTTGAGATCGGCCGCGAACTTTGTTGCACGGGCATTGCGGATCCAAGTCAGGCCTGCATTGCGCACCTTCACGGCTTCCGGGTCTGCGCCCCAGAGCCACGAGGCGTAGGCAGGGTTGTCATGGATCTCGTAGTAACGTGACAGGTGAATGCCGAATCGGGCATTGTAGTGAGCCCTGATCCGGGAATCCGCTCCCGTGGTAGCCTGAATCTTTTGGGACAGGTCGTTCAAGTGGTTGCGGAGATTCTGAGCAGCTTCGAGGACTGGTACGAGGTTGTCTGCCCGTAGACGTTGTGCAGCCTCAGCCTGTTTCTGGACAAAGGCCTGGGTAGCAGTGCGCTCGGCTTCGAGGATGGCATCCTGATACGCCGTCTCGATGCGGGCATAGCTGACATTGGCTTCAGTAGCGATGGAGACAAGCTCAGTGGCGCGGTTTGCAGCCGTCATCTGATCCGCGAGCTTGCGGCGCTGGGCCACACCAAAGGCAGTACGGCGGCGTTCGCGGGAACGCTCTTTCTCGGCGGCTTGCGCAGCTTGTTCGTCACGCAGGGTATCAATAGTTCCAAGCACCGTGTCAACGTCTGCAGCCTGGCGCTTTTGCTGCGCCGTCATGTCCTTGCTGTTGAGCCCGGCCCTGTTCATGCGGCTGGTCAGAGCCGAAAAGAGGGTTTCAGACAGAGTCACAGCTCGCTGCACGTTGTTCTCAAGCTCCTTCTGGACCTTGTAAAGATCGCCCCACTTGCCTTTCTCGCTGACCCAGCGGGACATGTTGGTGATCCCGAGGGCGGCTTCCACTTCCTTGTTGCGGGTGACCTTGTCCTTTCCAATCGACAACAGGCTTGAGACGATAGGGATCGTGCGACGGGAGCTGCGGGCACGCGTATAGAGGACCCGCATTTTGTTATCGTCCGCGCGCCCTCCAGGAACAGCGTCCCGGTTCCTGGGTTCCAAGACAGCGTCTTTGACGAAAACCCGCGGCCCGATCATGATGGCTTCGGATCCCCCCACAACAGCCTGCTTGCTCCGTACGTCTACGAAGTAACTGGAGCGGATCGGATTGTACCCAACCTCTGTCCATACATTTGCGTCAGTAATGTCGGCAGGAACCTGCGAAATGCTCTGGTAGATTCCCTTGACAGTAGCTAGTGGAGTCTTCCCACTTCCAGCTGCGATCATAGAGGCGTCTCCCTTCCCCGAGATGGCGCGGGTCATGAATGTCGGGTTCAGCACCTTGGCAATTCCAATAAACGACACCCCATCACCTACCCGGGTTGCTCCTTCAGGCACTGCTTCGTGCACCGTTATGGCATACACCGCGTCTCCTGCCTCCGCTGAAGCATTATAGGTAGGGATGTCAATGCGGAACTCATATACTGTTCCTTCGGGTACTGCTGCGCCAATCCGGGACAGCTTTTCGGGCGTCGGCGTAGGCTTCGACATCTCCATGTACTTCCGGATACTGGTATGGGATGGGGTTTCCTCGGGGCCTTTGACAACGAAAGGATCGACAAGCTCTGCAGCATCGGCGTATTCGCCTGCCGATATCTGGCCTTCACGCATGCGCCGGGCGAGCACTGCAAGCCACGGGTTGCGCAAGAATGCCTGTCTGTCGACCTTGTCGTAGACCACTTTCTCCGACGCACTTAGCGTGTCGTATGTCAGATTGAACCTCCTGATGAGTTCATCAGGGGTGGCGGCGCGCTCGCGAGCACGAGTCCCAAGCATCCCCTTAGCCTCGCCCTCGACAGCGGGAGAAATAGCAGGATCGAACAGGAGGAAGGCTCCATTGAGGACCGAAGCGTTTGCAGGACGCACGTCTGCAAGGATCCTTGTGAATCCTGCAGCGTCCACGATGCTAAAGGCATTCGACGTAGCGTCTCTAGCAAAGTCTTCCGAATACAAGCGGCCCGCAGGAATCTTACGGGCTCCCGTGACCTCCATCCACTCTTCAATGACTCCTGCGTCTTCGCTTGGGGAATAGGACTGCCCGCGCACGTCTTTCTGAACAGTGATCAGGGCTCCGAAGTCAGTGAAGCCAACGACTTCGTGATCGACGATCCCGGGCACCGCCGTGTGCATCTCGTTGAGCTCTTGCCACAAAGGGGAACGCCCAAGGCCATCAGTCAGGTTGAAGAGGACTTCTCCTTCTTCCGGCGCGGCCGTAGGAGGAGCCACGTCAAAGGAGAACCCTGTATCCGAACCCATGCGCTGTGGGAGCTTGATCTTGTACACAAGTCCTTGAGCCTTGTCCCGGAAAGCCAGAGCCTCGGACCCGGCAGACATGAACTCGAGCCGGGCTGCCGAGAGCTTCCTCCCCATGGCGAACCTGTTGACAGCCTTACGGGCAGCCTCGCTCACGACGTTGCTGAACTGTGCAGCGTCGTCCTTGTACGTGGCCATCTGCTGGCGAACGGGAAGGATCTCCGCTGCGTCGAGTCCTGCTTCCTTGAGGACCGCAGCAAGGCGTGGGATCATCATGCCTCTGGAGTCGGCTGTGGCAGTAGGGTTCACTGCAGCTTCCTTCAGGGCCTCAAGCCGGGAAGCCAGGTCCCAGAGTTCAGGCATCCCCGTCAGAGTCGCCAGACTTTTGCCTGAGATCTCCGCGTAGTTGGAACGGAGTGTTGAGCGTGCAGCTTCAAGTGCAGGGCGAGAGGCTTCCGGCACAAGGGAGAGGACCTTGGCAGGGTCTTTGGCCGTCATGAGCTTCCATGTCAGTGTGTCTGGCGAAGCTGCTCCTGCAACGCTAGTAAAGATATTCCTCGCAGCCGACAGCGCGTTCGTCGTTGCGTGGAACTTGGAATCAATGCGCAGGGCCCGGGGAGTGAAGAACCCGGGAGTCGAAGCAATGCGGCTCTTGACCGTGATGCCTAGCGGCAAGAATGCTTTCAGCGAGGCCTCGCGAATCCCAGGAGCCGTCTGCATGTCGTAGATCTCCGTGACGGATTTTCCGGCAACGTCTCCTCCACTCTCAGTCAGGACGGCCAAGGCGTGAGACAAGTCAGCAGCCCTTGCCCCCTCACTAGCGTTGCCACTTGAAATCAGACGGCGGAGGTCTTCATTGAGCAACCACGTCAGAGCCATGCGCGTGGGGCGGCCAGCGTAGATGGCATCGTCCAGCGTGAATGGAGACTGGTGAGATGCTCCTGTGAATACTGCGTACATGTCCTCGATATCCTGAATATCGTCTTCGGGCAACGAGTCACGAAGAGCCTGAGGCAGGCGACGGACTGGGGATTCACGACGCCGGGTTCCAAGCACCCGAGGGGTCGTGCCCCTTTCCAAAAGTGTCTCTCTGGCCCTGTAGCTCACGAAATAGTCCGGGTTACCCGCTAGTTTTTCAAGCGCACTTGCCGGGGTTGATAAGTGTCGAATTACTGCGAAGAGGACGGCCGATTCCTCGTCCCCCGCAAGTCTTTCAAGCGCGCTGGCCGGGGTCGATGGGTGTCGGGACACTGCATAGCGAATGGAAGAGGCCTCGTCTCCTGCCAGTTTTTCGAGCGCACTTGCCGGGGTTAATGGATTTTCTGCTACCTTCATCCGCGTGTACGTGTCCGGGATGTCCACTAGTTTTTCGAGCGCGCTGGCCGGGGCTGATGGGTTTAGGGCTACTTGCTTCCGCACATACTCTTCCGGGTCATCCGCTAGTAAGTCGAGCGCGCTGGCCGGGGTTAAGGGGTTTTTAGCTACTTCACGGCGGACTGTCGGGTCCTCGTTTCCTGCCAGTTTTTCAAGCGCGCTGGCCGGGGCTGATGGGTTTCGGGCTACTTGCTTCTGCACATACTCGTCTATGTCCTCCACTAGTTTTTCAAGCGCGCTGGCTGGGGTCGATGGATTTTGGGCTACGTCAGCGCGAACTGTCGAGTTCTCGTCTCCTGCCAGTTTTTCAAGCACACTTGCCGGGGCTGATGGATTTTCTGCTACGGAAGCGCGCACGTATCCGCGTTGGTCCTCCGCCAGTTTTACAAGCGCGCTGGCCGGGGCTGATGAATTTTGGGCTACGGCAACGCGCACGTCCGATCTGCTGTCTCCTGCCAGTTTTACAAGCACGCTGGCCGGGGTGGACGGGTTATAGGCTACTTCATAGCGCACGGCCTGCGACGGGTCTTCAGAAAGGTCTGTTAGAACACCTGCGGGAGTCAGTGGATGCCTGGCGGCTTTTTTAACACGAGGGATATCCCCGGACATTGCTGCGCGTTCGAGGAACGCCGCGCTATCAAGGCCCAACGAAGACATGTAATCCTTCAATCGGGCAACATCTTCCTGAGTCGTCTCGAACAACGGAGTGCTTCCGTACCTTTGGTGCCTCCTGTCGGTATCCCACACGAACTCGCCAGTCTGCGCGTCCACATACAACAGGTCTTCGTCGATCGTACCGCCGTTTCTGGACGCCATGAACCGCCTTTTTCTGTCGATATCTGCCAGTATATCCTCCGTCCCGCGCAATCCGATTTCCTCCGCTTTTGCCACAGCGATCTCTCCTTCCCCGTCGCGCAGGTTCTGGTCTCCAAAGCTCCCACTGATTTCGTTGATGCCCCCGTCGGAGTGGTGTATGGCCACGCGGGCGCGCCCGTCATCATCGAAGAATATCTCAAACCCGCCTCGGCTCAAGTACCCGGACGCTGCCCCGGCTCCGATACACCACCGACCAGCCGCCCCGGCAGTGTCTGCCTCCAGGGCTTTTGCGTCGCTTCCCTGCGCGTATGATACCCACCCCCGGCGGTCTGTCTTTCGGCCGCCTGCTTTGTCGGCTTTCGCAAAATCTTCGACTGCCGCTTCGTACGCTTTGTCGGGCCTGGTGCCCTGACGTATGCCGCGCACAGCACCCGCTGCGATGGCCGCATTGAACGCGCTGCCGATGTGCTCGTTCCCCGGATCAATCTTCTGGCTCCTGAGTCCACCCGGAAGCACATTGCCTTGGGCGTCTTCCGACTGCGCCAGCCAGTCGATTCTCTTCCGTAACAACACTCCGACCACCGCCGCAGCTTCCACAGGGCGGTATCCTGGATTCCCGTCGAAGTACGTCAGCGCCTCGGACACTTTGTCCTTGCGCAGATTTGTGAGTACCGTGTTGGCCTCCCGGGAGGACTGCCCGGTCGACTCGACGACCCGATCAAGCGCCGTCCGCAGATATTCAGACGCCAGAGCATCTGAAGAATCCTTGTTTTTCTGATTTGCCCGGTCGTACTCGTCCACCCACGAAGCATTCTGATTCAGGAAGGCCAGGTCCGAAGTGTCTGAGGTCCCGCGCACTCTGTTTGCCAGCGAGTAACGGTCCCCGGAATCCTTCGCGGCTCCGTCTTCCGTTGTAGACAAGTTGATTGCGTCCACGATCTCTGGCATCACCCGGCGCAGGACAAAGACTTCATGCCGGGCAACGGCCACCATGCGGGCAGCCAGTTCTTCAGGGTTCTCGTGCCTGCTCCCTGTAATCTTTTTCCACAGCGACGCCACTGCGTCCGTAAACTTCTTCCACGCGGATTTGCCTGCGGCATTTCTGCGAACGAGCTCCAGCGCACGCACCTGACGTTCTTCATCGACTTCTTCCGCGCTGTACAGCGCAGTGACTTCGGCATCGATGGTCCTCCGCTCGTCATCTGTCAGGGAAGCCCACAGACGGGTGAATGTTTCCCGGTATGCCGTGTCCCTGTAGAGCCAGTGCCCGAGCTCGTGCTCAGTCTTCCAAACACGTTCTACAGGGGACAGCTCAGAGGAAAGAGAGATCTGGTCTCCCCGCAGCCGGGCAGCTGGTATCCGTGTACGGGTTCCAAGAACCTGGGGAGCCGTGCCCCAGAAAGCAGCATGCTCGTCTTCTATGACCCCCTGGATCTGCTCTTGAGCTTCAAGGATGTCGTCCTCTGTAGCAAAGCCTGCGGCCATGCGGTTCGCGGCTCCCTGGGACAAGGTTACAGTGAAGGGAGCGCGGGTACCAGGAGTCGTGATCCTGCGGTACTGCATGAAGCGCCGCTTGGATATAGCCGTGATCGCAACCTTGTCCTCGACGTTCCCGTCGAGGACGAGGATGTAGTTGCCAAGGTCCGCCATGAAGAAGCCGACGTGCCCTGCAGTTCCAGTGTCAATGCTATTGTCCTTCTCGTTGCGTTTGTTGAACACGACAACATCTCCAACCTGTGGAGTATCTACACGCTTCCCGGTCGACAGGAACTGGCTCGCGAAGACGTTGTGCGTGGGAGCCCCTGCCTTTGTAAGGGCGTAGCTTACGGACATCGCGCACCACGGGATCTCGTCCTGAGATCCACGGATCCCGCCATGGCGGAAGATTGGAGCGAGGAGGCGGTTGGGTCCCGTAGCGCGGGTGCCTTCCTTCTGTCCCATGAGGGACGTGAGGGATTTCATTGCAGGCGTCAGAGGCGTTGCCTCAAGGGCCATCGCGTTGACCTCATCTCCAAACTGAACGTAGTGGGTCTTCTGGAAGTCGACCTTGTTAAGCGCGGCAGTGGCTCCTGTGCGGAAGCCTTGGCTGAACTCGACATCAGTGATCTCAGGAGCAGGACGGGTCTCGGTAGATGGATAGGCGTTAGGCTGGGTTACTGCCCCAACAGATACAGAGGCAGCCACCAACTCATCCTGCGTGAGTTCTTCCTGAAGTTGAGCTGCTGTGGGGTTGCCTTCGGCAGCCGTGTCCGGGGACAGCGGGCCCATGTACATGGATGCAGCGAGCCCGATAGCAGCTACCGCCTTCAGCCCGTTCCACATGGTCCTGGCGAAGCGCCCCATGGCAGCCCCTAGCCTGCGCTTGACTGCCGCGCTCCAGGCTCCGAATTCCTTGTACACGGCTGCGAGGGCTACTGAGGCTGCCGCCGTACGGGGAGCGGCTTCTGTGATGTCTTCGACGGACGCATCATCGGGCAGGGAAGCAAGGTTCCCGGCTTCCTCGATCCTGGTAACGGGAGCGAGGGAGGCTACAGCCTCGTCTTCAGCCTTGGCCTCGCGTTCGAGTTCAGTCGCCTCTACCTCAACAATTACCTGAGAGAAGTCTCTGGAGAAGCCTGCGGCAGCTACTGCCCTATCGATTGCCTGACCAAAGACTGACGTGAACTCCCGCGTGCGGTAGAGAGGGGGTACACTGAAGTTGGCAACCTTGCGCACGACGGCTAGAGGAGCGGGGGCTGCTGGCGCGATAACGGGAGCAACAATTGGCCCAGGACGCCGGGCAGAGACAGGGCGTACTTCTCCCTGAGCCGCGAGCAAGTCACGGAGAACGCTGTAGTCAGGGACCTTGGCAGGAGCCGTGGTCTTACCCTTGATCAGGGTTCCTACAAAGCTCCTCACAGCCCGGACGAACTTTTTGAACGTGCCTTCTGCGTCCCGGGCATTGAGCTCGGGTGCATTCTGCACTGCTTCCTCGAACACGGGGCTCGTGTACATCTGAGTGATGAACTCTTTGGAGATGCGCGCTGTTGCTCCAATCTGCAGTGGGTAGTACTTAGGCGTACCCGACTCACCGAGAGCGTACTCGAAGTCCCGCAGGATCTCGACAAGTCCGTCACGCCGCGCAGAGGCATCCTTGATCGAGGCTTCAAGGAACAAGTCAGCGACAGCATCTTCCGTCATGTCTGCCTCGTACCCCTCGACCGCGTTCTCTTCGAGCCAGGCCCTCTTGTCACTGTCGAGGAGCGTGGATGCACGCAGGGCTACGAGGTCTGCAAAGAACCCTGATTCAAGGATAGTCTCGGAGCCGAGGGCTTCTTTCCAGGAGGGAGCGGCAGCTTTGAAGCGTTTACGAACTGCCTCCTGTAGATCAAGGATTCTTTGAACAATCGCGGCTTCAGGCGAGCCCGCTGGGTGGACTGTGTTCAAAAACGAATCCGTAGCCGCGTGGAGGACTTCATGGACAATGTCGTCGGTGAAGCCGCGTGTGGAGGCCGCTGCCCTATTGAACGTGATCGTGCGCTCGTCGGGGTCATAGAACGCAGGGCCTTTGGTTGGGTCGTCGATGATCGTGACGCCTGCGACGTAGGACGTGGCGTTAGCCTTCAGAAGAATGCCTGCGAGCTCAGACAAGGGGTTCCCTTTATCAGCAGCAATGCGTCCAAGTACCCCGCTCAGGTTAGTCGTGACGTCGCCTCCAAGAGCAGCCAGCGCGGCATCAAAGGCTGTGCGCACGGCTTCGAGTTCCTCGGGCCGGGTTTCGGCTTCCCGGGTCCCGAGCTCGTCCTCTTCGTACTCTCCGTCTTCCTCGTCTTCCTCGTCTTCCTCATCAGCGAAGAAGTCGTCCCCCTTCAAGGCCTTCTGCCTCCACTGACCAAGGTCGCTCGCGTTCATGAGAGCCTGTCCGGTCCTCTGATTCCGGGCAGCCATACGGCCCCTTTCACCAAGAGCATCCTGCCTGAGCGACGCTACAACATGGCTGAGGGCCTTAGGGAGGGTGCCCGTGAAGTTGCTGATAAAGACAGCCAGCTGCTGGTTATCCGGGCTGGATGCCAT
>Ga0255104_1000198_pt1 | contig 17451 bp, 12 predicted proteins | sample Law_Cont_RepC_0h_FD_188446 | JGI IMG/M metagenome (GOLD analysis project Ga0255104, IMG submission 188446) | Freshwater microbial communities from St. Lawrence River, New York, United States - Law_Cont_RepC_0h | ecosystem: Environmental > Aquatic > Freshwater > River | place: USA: New York... | reverse complement strand
CCCCCATCCCCTATCCCCCCTACTTCCTCGGATTCTCCTTAAAGAATCGGGTAATCAGTTCCGAAGAGCCCTTAGGGTATTCATGGCCGCCCTGATGTATCGCCGTGACGAGAGGCGCGCCTTTGGTCGAGGCGAACAGCGTTGCCTCGAGGACGCCTTCCTTCGCGTAGGGCTTACCTTCGTCGGTGCATCCATTGAATCGACGCACCGCCGCAAAGGTCGCCTTTTGCCAGGCGAATCTGACGAGGGGGTCGTTCTCGCCGGCGACATGGATGACGGGCAAAGGTTTCAGGTCGCGTGCCTTGACCGTCAACGACCCAGCGACCGAGCCGACGGCGGCCAGGACGTCAGGCCGAGCCTGCCAAAGGACATAACTGAACGCGGCTCCGTTCGAATGACCCATCGAATAAATGCGCCGGTCGTCGACCGAACGCTCCTTCTTCAGGTCCGCTAGAATCGCATCAAAGAGTTTGATGTCCCGATCGCCGCCGTCGCCGACCGCCGATTGCCAGCCCGAACGTCGGCCTTCCTTGTCGACGAGCGGACTGACGGTCGGCAAGCCCTGCGGGTAAACCAGAATCGAAGTGGCATCAGCCTTGTCGAAGGCCCAACCACGCACGGACTGCGCCGAATTACCGCCATGCCCATGCCAGCAGAAGACCACGGCCAGCGATGACTTCGTATCGGCGGGAACGCGGACGAGCGCGGTGCGCTTCACGCCATCGACCGTCCAGGTGCGCTCCGTGAAGCCATCGGGCGGGCGACCCGGGAGCAGGTCACGCAGCTTGCCTTGCGCCGGGGCTTGGATGGCGGTGAAGAGGGAGAGGAACAGGATGACGAAAAGACGCATATAAATCTAAGTATCAAACACCAGACACGGACTTAAGTTGCTGGGGCGGTGCCGCCCTGCCTCTACACCAGGCCTAAGATATTCCCTCCACGAAAGGGGTCAGGCCGTTAGTGCGACTGGCTGTGAGTTTAGGGGGCGTTTTTCGTCGAATTAACTAACAGCGAAAACACTAACGGCCTGACCCCTTTTGTGGGCGTTTATCCGATACGAAGGTGAGGTAAACCCTTGATGGCCGTAGGCAAGGGGCCATACCTTAAGCACACTACCTTCATGCTGCGTCTTCCTTCGTTGGCCCTTCTTCTGCTCTGTATCTGGCCCCACGCCTCCAAGGCGACCGAGCCTGCCGCGGACAAGTCGGTCACGGCCTCGAAGAAAGGCTTCGGCCTCCCGGAACGCAAAGGCATGGACGCTACCCACCTCGCGTTGCTCAAGGTGGGTTGGTACTACAACTGGGGCGACCACACGAAACTGACGACGCATGCGCAATTCGTGCCGATGACTTTTTCGGGCCGACGCGAGCCCCCCAAGAATAAGGAGAAAATCCTGCTGGGTTTTAATGAGCCTGATCACCTAAAGCAGGCGAACCTGACGCCCGCCGCGGCGCTCGAGAAATGGCCCGCGCTAGTCGCTAAGTCGGAGACGATTATCGCCCCCGCCCTCGCCGGCAACCCCTTGAAGAGCGAATGGCTGACCACTTTCCTGAAGGCCAACCCTAAGGTCGATGCGATCGCCGTGCATTGGTATAAAGGTGCCGATTCAGCGCGCTTCATCAAGGACCTGGAAGAGATCCACGCGCGCTTCCAGAAGCCGCTTTGGGTCACGGAATTCGCCCCGCAAACGATGGCGGACTCGGCGGAGAATCCGACGCAGTTCACGCAAGTCCAAGTCAACACGTTCATCGCGGAGACGACGGCCTTCATGGAGAAGACGCCCTGGGTCGCACGCTATGCCTGGCACCACTCCGGGGTCGGCACGTCGGCCTTATTCACCAAAGACGGGCAACTCACCGAGACCGGCCAGGCCTACGCCGCGGTGAAGAAATAATGCCCGCATCCCGGATGCGTTTCCTTGCCATCATCGGCCTACTCGTCGTCGCCGTCGGTTGCGGCGGCAAAGCCACGACGGCTGAGCGCGTCGCCACTTACGGCGAGGCAGTGCAGGCCCGCCTGAGTCCGACCTTCGCCGCCCAAGGCGTCGCCTACCCTCCGCCCAGCCTGACTTTGATTGGCCTTAAAGCGGAAAAGCGCCTCGAGGTCTGGGCGCCCGATGCGACCGGCCAACCTCGTCTGCTCAAGGCTTACCCGATCCTGGCCGCGAGCGGTGGCATCGGCCCCAAACTACGCGAAGGCGACGGCCAAGTCCCCGAAGGGCTCTATGCGATCGAGTCCCTGAACCCGAACAGCCGTTTCCACCTGTCGCTACGGATCGACTATCCCAACGCCGACGACCGACGCCGCGCCCAAACCGATGGCCGCACCCAATTAGGCGGGGACATCATGATCCACGGCAGCAACGCCTCCATTGGTTGCCTCGCCATGGGCGACCCCGCGGCGGAAGAACTCTTCGTCCTCGCCGCGCTGACTGGCCCGAGGAACATCCAAGTCATCCTCAGTCCCGTCGATTTCCGGAAAGAGGCCTCGGTCCAGATTCCCGCGGGACAACCTGCTTGGGTGGCCGAACGCCACGCCCAGATCAAAGCGGAGCTGCGCAAGTTCCGCTGACCGTTTCGTGGCGGGTGCTTCCACAGGACAGGCTGGCTTTCCTGACCGTGCCCACCACAGTCGCCCACGATGAGACTCCCCCTCCTCGCTGCTTCCTTCGCCTTGGCTTTCGGCGGCCTCCCTGCCCTGGCAGAGACGAAGTCGTCCCTTCCGCCCGCAACAGCGAAGCGGCCACCCAACATCATCCTGATGGTCGCGGATGACCTCGGCTACGGCGACCTGGGTTGCTATGGCGCCACGCGTATCGCCACCCCGCACATCGATTCGCTGGCACGCGAAGGCGTCCGCTTCACCGATGCGCACTCCTACAGTGGCATCTGCATGCCGTCGCGCTACGCGCTGCTCACCGGCCGATACACCTTCCGCCTGCAGCGCTCGATGGACTACGCCTGTAATTTCGATGCCGGACAGGTCTTGCTACCCGGGGCGCTGCAAGCCGCTGGCTACCGTACCGCCGCCATCGGCAAATGGCACAATGGATTCGGGACGCAGATGAAGGTCGACTGGAATGCCGACCTCAAGCCGGGCCCGCTGGAGTTTGGCTTCGATACTTTCTTCGGCACCCCACGCACCCATTCGGAACCGCCTTTGGTCTTCGTGCGCGACCACCGCATCGTCGGGCTTGATCCGGCCGACCCAATCAGCGTCGACCAGTCCCCCGGCACGGGCGCACATGGTCGGCAAGTCGGCGGGGCCCAGGCAGCGGCGCAGCGCCCGGCCGACCAAGTCGACCTGCGGCTGGCCGAAGAGGCGAAACAGTTCCTGGCCAAGCAATCCGCCGAACGCCCCTTCTTCCTCTACCTCTCCTGGGTCTCGCCACACCACCCCCTCATGCCTTCGCCGCGCTTCCAAGGCAGCAGCTCAGCGGGCACCTACGGCGACTTCATCCAACAGCTCGATCACTGCGTCGGACAGGTGCTTGCGGCCCTACGGGCGCAAGGTCAGGCCGACAACACGATCGTCGTCTTCACGAGCGATAACGGCGGACGCTACTTCCAACCCACGCTGCGTAGCGGGCATCGCCCCAACGGCGATCTCCTGGGACAGAAGACCGACGCATGGGAAGGTGGACACCGCGTGGCCTTCTTGGCGCGTTGGCCAGGACAGATCCCCGGCGGGACGGTCAGGAAAGACTACTTCCACCACGTCGACGTGATGGCGACCTTGGTCAACCTCGCCGGCGTGGCCATGCCGGCCGGCGCTTCACCGGATGGTCGCACAGAGCGGGCGGCTTGGCTCGAACCGGAGAAAGCTCCCGTTGGCCGAACCGAAGGGATCCACCATGGCACCAATGGGCTGGCGCTGCGTCGGGGCGCATGGGTTTACCTGCACAAACCAGGCTCCGGCGGGAAGACCGTCCCGGAACCGACCAAACCCTGGAGCATCCCCTACGCCCAGATGAAGGTCAGCAACAGCGACGTCGATGAACGCGGCCAAATCAAGGCCGACGCCCCGAAAGAGCAGCTGTATCACCTCGGTGAAGACTTGGCGCAACGCACCAACCGCGCTGCGACCCAACCGGCCTTGACCCAAGAGATGCGCGAGCGCCTGCGCGAACTCACCACTCCGGCGAGCGCCCCACCAGCCGTCCGGAAATAGTCCGCCACGACGGGGTTCGATGGTCCGCCCTTATGCTTGGCCAGGTTGCCGGCTAATTGCCCGAAAATAGTGGGGCGTGCTCGCAGGTCCGGCTGGATTTCGAACCCGAACCGGCAAGGATGCCGGCTGCCATGCGCCTGTTCTCCTGCTCCCTCGCCTTCCTCGCCGCCACGGTCTTCGCGACCGCCCAGTCCGCGCCCAACGGCCCCCGCCAGCTAAAGACCAACGAGGACAAGGCGAACGCCGCGAATTGGCCCGACAACAGCAAGGGCTCGCCGACGCCCCACGCACCGTCGGCGAACCCGCCCGCGGCCACGGTCGCGCGCCCTCAGGTCATCGCGCCGCCGAGCGCCGGCGAGCGCGTCGTCTTCATAGGCAACGGCTTCGCCGAACGCGACACCTACTACGGCCGCCTCGAGACCGAACTCCACCTGCGCTTCCCGACGCAAGGCCTGCTCGTGCGTAATATGGGCCGCTCGGGGGACACGCCGGCCTTCCGTCCCCACCCGGCCCGCGCGAGCCAATGGGCCTTCCCGGGCGGCGAGAAGTTCCACCCCGAATACGCGCAGCACAACGGCAAGGGTTTCTTCTCCACGCCGGACCAATGGCTCTTCCACCTGAAGGCCGACACGGTCGTCGCCTTCTTCGGCTACAACGAATCCTTCGACGGCCCCGGCCGCGTCGCCAATTACGAAGCCGAGGTCGACGCCTTCGTCGTCCATACGCTGTCCAAGGCCTACAATGGCGTGGCGGCCCCTCGACTGGTGCTGGTCTCACCGATCGCCTTCGAGGACCTCTCGAAACAACGCGACCTCCCCAACGGCAAACAAGAGAACGCCAACCTTGAGCTCTACGCCGCCGCCATGGAGCGTGTGGCCAAGAAGCACGGGCTGACCTACATTGACCTCTTCAAGCCGACGCTCGCGGCTTACGGCCAGGCCAAGACGCCCTATACGATCAACGGCTTCGCCCCGACCGACGCCGGCTATCGCGCCATCGCCCAGCTGCTCGCCGATGGGCTCTACGGCCGGACTGAACGTACTTCCCGCGCCGACGAGGCCTTGGTCAACGAAGCGGTCAAGGCGAAGGATTTCTTCTGGAACAGCGATTACGCGATCATCAACGGCGTCCACACCCATGGCCAACGCTACAACCCGTTTGGCCCGCAGAACTATCCGGCCGAGGTCGCGAAGTCGCGCCAACTCACCACGCTCCGCGACGAACTCATCCACGGCCTCGCCCAAGGGAAGCGGACCAACCTGACGGTCGACGACAGCCAGACGCTCCCGCTCCCGACCGTACCTTCGAATTTCAAGCCGGACATGAAGAACGGCAACCCGACCGAGTTCCTGTCGGGTGAGGCCGCCATCGCCAAAATGAAGGTGGCCCCCGGCTACAAGGTCGAACTCTTCGCGTCGGAGGAGAAATTCCCCGACCTCAAGAAGCCCGTCCAAATGTCGTTCGACGGCAAAGGTCGACTCTGGGTCGCCACGACCCCGACCTACCCACACTACCGTCCCGGCGATGCCCTGCCCAACGATAAATTGATCATCCTCGAGGACACCGACGGCGACGGCAAAGCCGATAAGCAGTCCGTCTTCGCCGACCACCTCCACATCCCCATCGGCTTCGAGCTCGCACCGGAAGGCGTCTACGTCTCCCAAGAACCCAACCTCGCCCTGCTCATCGACGACGACAAGGACGGCAAGGCCGACCGCAAGGAACTGATCCTGCACGGCTTCGATTCGCACGACTCCCACCACGCGATCTCCGCCTACTGCGCCGACGCGTCAGGAGCCTTCTACCTGCTGGAAGGCCGCTTCCTGCATAGCCAAGTCGAAACGCCCTATGGCCCGCGCCGTTGCAACGATGGTGGCGCCTGGCGCTTCGACCCGAAATCCTTCCGCCTCGAACGCCTCCAAGTGGACATCTCCAACCCCTGGGGTTTCTCCTTTGATACTTGGGAGCAGCCGTTCATCTCCGACGCCTCCCCCGGCGAAAACTGGTGGGCGCTGCCGCTGTCCTCGAAGATGCCTTACGGCATCGAGCAGCCCAAGGTGGAACAGTTCGTGCCCAAGCGCTCCCGCCCGAGCTCCGGCGCCGAGTTCGTGTCCTCCCGTCACTTCCCCGACGTCAATCAAGGCGACTTCATGGCGTGCAACACGATCGGGTTCCTGGGCATCAGCTTCGGCGCCAAGCGCGACGATGGCGCCGGCTTCGTGGGCAAGGCCAACGGCGACCTGCTCAGTTCTTCCGACGGTAATTTCCGCCCGGTCGACCTCGAGTTCGCGCCGGATGGCTCGCTCTATTTCATCGATTGGCACAACCCGCTGATCGGGCACATGCAGCACAACGCCCGCGACCCGAACCGCGACCACGTGCACGGTCGCATCTACCGCGTGACCTACCCGGGACGCCCGCTCGTGAAGCCGGCCAAGGTCGATGGAGCCTCGGTCGCCGAACTGCTCGAGAACCTGAAGGAGCCGGAGTACCGCACCCGCTACCGTACGCGCCGCGAACTCCGTAGCCACCCGGCCGCCGAGGTGCTCCCCGCCGTCAAGGCTTGGGTGGCGAAGCTCGACCCTCAGGATCCCGCCTACGAACACCACTTGTGCGAAGCCCTGTGGGCGACGTGGGCGCAGAACCAACCCGACGGCGAACTGGTCCAGCGTCTGCTCCAAGCCAAGCAGTTCGAGGCCCGCGCCGCCGCGGCCGATGTCGTCCGCCATGCGTTCCGCCAGCTGCCCAACCATGTCGCCCTCCTCACGCAAGCCGTCCGCGATGAGCACCCACGGGTGCGCTTGACCGCGGTGGTGGCCGCAACGTGGCTCGACAACGCCGACGGCGCGAAGATCGCGCTCGAGGCCTTCCGGAAGCCGGTCGACCGCTGGGTCGGCCCAGTCCTCCACTACGCCCTCACCTACACGCTCAAGGACGACGTGGCCACGCTCCAAGTCGGCGGCCAACTGAACCTGGCGGATAACCCCGCGGCGGCCGAATACCTCGCGGGCAAATCCAAGATCGGCCAGCCGCTCAAGGACAACTTGCCCAAGCCGACTCGCAAACTGAGCGTCGCAGAAGAAAAGATCTTCCAGCAAGGGCGCGAAGTCTACTTCCGCGACGGCCACTGCGCGACCTGCCACCAAGCGGACGGCAAGGGCCTACCGAACATCTACCCTCCCCTCGTCCGCAGCGACTGGCTCGACGACGATACCCGTGCGATCAAGTTGGTGCTCAAGGGTCTCTGGGGACCGATCACGGTCAATGGACAGGCGTACGACCCGAGCAAAGGCGTGCCACCCATGCCGGGCTTTGGCGGAATGCTTAATGATGCCGAGACGGCCGCCGTGCTGAGTTTCGTGCGCCTATCCTACGGCAACAGCGGCAAGCTGATCACGCCCGCGCAGGTCGCCAAGGTCCGCGCCGCCACGCAGGACCGCAACAACTTCTACATGACCGATGAGCTCCTCAAGGAGCACCCGCTGAAGGTGACGCCGGCCAAGAAGTGATTGCTGACCTGATCGAGGATGGCTCACCGGTTTTCGACGAAGGGAAACCCTTGAAGCGCGGGCGTGGGTGATTATGAAAGGTGCACCCCCACCGAAGATGCGCCGCTGCTTTACCCTACCGCTCGTCCTGCTCTGCGCTTGGACGTCCCTTGGCCGCGCCGAAGAAGCCAAGCCAGGGCCGAAGATGCCCGGCGTCGTCGTGACGCTCTGGTCCAAGGGCACCATGCCTGGCCAAGCGGCCAGCGGCCCCGAGCGGGCGATGCCGGCGCGCGGAGACAACGTGCTACGGCTGACCGACATCTCCGAGCCGTCCTTCACCGTCTATAAAGTCGCCGCCGACAAACCCACCCCCGCCGTCATCATCTGCCCGGGGGGCGGCTACGGCATCCTCGCCTACGACAAGGAAGGCACCGAAGTCGCCGCTTGGCTCAACTCGCTCGGCATTACCGGTATCGTCCTCAAATACCGCGTGCCCAAGAACCAGGAAGGCGCCTTCCAGGACCTCCAACGCGCCATTTGGCTCGTCCGCCATCGCGCCACGGAATGGAACATCGCCCGCGACCGCATCGGCGTGATGGGGTTCTCCGCAGGCGGCCACTTGGCTGCACGCCTGAGCACGCAAGCCGAACCCAGCGTCCAACTTTGGCTCAACAACGAGGAACCTCAGCCCATCCGGCCCAACTTCGCCATCCTCGTCTACCCGGCCTACCTCGACCAAGGGATGGTCGGCCTGGTGAATACCAAGACCGCGCCGACGTTCATCGCGCATGCCGACGACGACAAGAACTTCATCAAAGGCAGCAAAGTCTACCATGAGGCCCTCGTCGCCGCCAAGGTCCCCAACACCTTCTTCCGCGTCGCCACGGGCGGCCACGGGCACGGCCTGCGCTCCGACAAGGAAATCAAAGCTTGGCCCGAGCAGTGCCAAGCCTGGCTCAAGCAGATCGGCATGCTCCCGGCCACGCGCTGACCTAACCACGCGAAGGCGGACACGGCTTGCCCTGACGGCGCGGGATCGGTTGCGGCCCAGGCAGCACCAAGGAAAGCGAAACGTTCAGGGTATTCAGCACCGTCAGGACCTTGCCCAGTTGGCAGGTCGCCTTGCCCTGCTCAAGCTCGCCGATGAAGCGCATTCCCGTACCGGAGGTCAATGCGACCGCCTTCTGGGTCACGCCTAAAATGCGGCGGGCCTGCCGGACCGCCTTACCGATATCCTTGGAGTTAAGTCGTGCCATCCAGGAAGGTCTTACCGCTCGGGAATATTTAGGCGATCCCAGTCGACAAACCCTTCAAACATTACCGCTCGGGAATATTAGCGACGATAGTGGCATGCACGCTGGGCCCAGCCGAGCGCTGTTTGCATCCAGCAAGTGCATGGCGAAGGCCATGCTTCTACCCAGGCGCCCTCCAGCCGCAATCGCATCAGTTCCGGCCGGGGGTGTTTGACTTGCCTTGAGGCGACGGCGATGCCGGGAGCTGTTCGGGCAAACTCATGGCCACGCGAAAACCGACGTAGTCGGAACGGGTGTCCGGAGGAAAATGGAAGGCCCGGCTCCCGGCTTTGCCCAACACGGCGGGCCCTGATTGCCATGGCCTAACATTTGACCCTCGCCGTCTTCCAGCCGCCCAGCTGGCACATCCGTCAAGGCGGCCCGGCCCACCGGTTGGAACAGCCGCCAGGGGCGGGCCGTTAGCGACCCGAACCCTTTACGGGCATGAGCAAGAGGCGGCGGGGTTGGTCCGAGGCGGGAAGGTTGACGGTAAGCATGTGACGGCCGTCGGACATGCGGTCGACCTGCCAAAGATCGCGCGAGTTGACCGCTGGATCGAGGGGCTGTCCATCGAGGGTCAGAAGGAGGTCGGACGGCTGCGTTTTCAGCCCCATGAACCGGACGGCAAGATGGCCCGTCCCGCCGGAAAGGACGAGTTCCGCCACCTCGCGCTCTGCCTCGACCACGATCGCAGGAAAAGTTGCTGTCAGGCGTCCACGAAAAACCTCCACCTGACGAACACCGCGGACGGCCTCGCGATGAACCAGCCGCCAACCCGCTTGCGATTCAAGGGCGGCGCGCAGCGCCTCATCGGGTCCATAGTAATCGGCGGCGGACTGCGGAAGCACGACGTGCTCCACGAGGAAATCGACGAAGTCGCCCGGCTCGAGGACGCGCACGGAGGGAGGGGGGACAACGTCGATGGAGCTTGCGGCGTCGCCCAAGCGGGAACCCCTTTCGACCAACCAAGGACGGCACTCTTGCCCGCCGAGGCGGGCCTTCCACTCGCGGATGACAAAACCGCGGTCAGCCCAGGCGCCCTTTTCAGGGGTCCCCTTCGGTCGCACGGCGCCATGGAGTGCGGCCCAAGGCGTCGCTCCGACCATTTCAAGCGGCGCGCCGCGATCGAAATCACCGCCCGGCGTGGCGACCGATTCGCGCACGAGCCCGGAGGCGTCGCCCACGGCCAACTTGCGGTCCCGGCTGTGGTTGTAGCTGTCGGCACCGACCTGGAAGAGCGCCAGCCGCGAGAACTCGGTACGGCGATCGACTTGCATTCGCACCCTGTAGCTCGCCTTGGAGATGTCACTTGAGCGCGCCAGGTGCACATCCGCGCGATGGGTGATGCCCTCGCCCAACCGACCGGAATAGACGACGTGGGTGAAGGAGGGACCCTGGCTAAGGTAGGCAGCGCGCATGCCGGTGGGCGCGACGCGCCCGCCCGCGGGGTCGAACATCCGCAGCCAGTCGGCGCCGCCCACATTATGGGTCCAGCTCCAACGGGTACCGTCCTTCGATGTCACCATCAGCGGCCGCACATCGAGGACCATGCAACGTCCCTGCGCCTGATCGGGCTCGAAGCAGAAGCTCTCTCCCCAAGCGCCGAAGGCGGCCTGGTCCCAGCGCTGATTGGACCCCCAGCCGACGAGGCTGAGCTGGGCATGGCTCACCGCGGGGAGGGTGCCCCAGTGCGCGTAGGCCATGGCGAGCTCGAGCTCAACCTCCGCACCGGCGGCGAGGGGCACGGCGACGAGGCCATGGAACCACAGGCCGGCCAGTTCACCTCCCGCTGGACGGTTGTGCCAGTTCTTGCTCAATTGGACGGGGATGCCGGTCGGGGTACCATCGGGGCCACGGAGGACGGCGGTGACGCCGGTGATGGCCTGCGGCGCCGCGTGGCGGAGTCCCGCCGCAGTCTTCGCAAAAAGCAGCCGCGCCGTGACGGGCGCTCCGGTGGGATTACGTAGCCGAAGACGGGTGCGCTCAAGGACATCGTTGCGCCCGCCTTGGCCGCGGACGGAGTCGAGGTCGATCCGGTGCCAGCCATTGGCGGAGTCGTGCGTCACCGGCAAGTCACGCTTCGCATCTTTGTCCCATGCCACCACCTCGGGCAGCGAGCTCGCGGCAACCTCACGCCCGGGCTCGACCACTAGGTGCGCGCGGTGCCAACCTGCGCCATCGACCTTCGCCATGGTGGAGGAACTCCATCCAGTCGAGTCCTTCGGCTTAAAGCCGAAATCGATGGACACGGAGGGCCACTCGAGCCGGCGGCGCTTGGATTGGGCGAGACCGTCCTGGGCAAAGCCGCGGGAAAGCTCGGCCTGTCCGACTCCTTTGGCTGGGTCTCGGTGCGAGGCGGCGATCTCATCGGTGCTAAGGGCCCGGGAATGGAAGCGCACCTCATCGACCAAACCGCGGAAGCGCGGGCCATGTCCATCGCCGCGACGGCCGACCATCAACCCACCCTGCCCCTTGGCGCAGGGCTTGTCGAGACGTCGCGAGGCGGCCAGCTTGCCATTGACGTGCAGACGGAGGTCAAGGCCGTCGTAGGCGAGAGCGACATGGTTCCAGGCCTCGGCCTCGAGGCGCATGGAGGACGGCGCGGGGAGCGTGTGACGGTCGCCCGCGGAGGGACCGAGGGTGAGCCGGGCGTCGACCATGTTTCCGTGATAGGTGAGGCCGATGTTCCCTGGGGTCGTCTCATTGGCGCCACGGCAGGCGAGCCAGGCCATGGCTCGTCCCAGGACCTCGTCCTGCGCCGGCGGATAGACCCAAAGCTCGAGGGTGAAGGCAGGCGAGTCTAGCGCGGGTGATGTTCCAAGATCGACGTGATTGGTGCCGGTCAGGCCAAAGCCGCCGCCGATACGACCGAAGGCACGCTCACCCTCGGCAAAGTCGTCGAGGGGCGGACGCGCGTGGAGCGCGAAGCCCAGCCGGTCGGGCCAAGCGGTGGTCTCGAGACGGAACTCACCGCCCAAAATGGCGCCGGCGTCATCGGCGAAGCGGACGCCCAGGATGTCGGCGCGCTGGAACCAACGTCCCGACTCCACCAGCCGCGGTCCCATGACGCCATCCCACTGTGGCGCGCCGACCGCGCGGTAGACGCGTTCGCCGACGCGGAGACCGAGGGAAAGTTCGGCGGAGGGCAGACTGCGCCACCGAGAGTCATCCGGCTTGGCTGAGTCCTCGTAGGTGCCGATGGAGGGGGAGACGCCGAAATGGGGCACGGCCAGCGTCCGGGTGTCCATGGCCAAGGCGAATCGGCTAGTCTGGAGGACGCTGACGCCGCCAGCTGGCCCGGGCAGTCCGCTGGGCCAGTATTGTGACGTCCATTCCTCCTTTACCGGGCCCAGATTCGCCGCGCCCAGCGCCACGGAGACAAACGAGAACAGCAGGGCCGTGGGGGTTGCACGAGGCACGCCGTAGCCTGCCACAGCCCCGACCGAAGGGGCAAGCCAAAGTGAGCCAATCCTCTGGCACTGCATCGCACCCAAGGCGGGTACGTCAGGCCCAATCATTTAAAGCCCCGTCAGTTCGCACGCTTCCGGAATTCGGCGGGCCGAGAGGATGCTCAATACTCTGTTATGGTGACGCTAGCGACAATCTTTGTAGGCTGCAAATTCTGGTCGGATCGACCCGGCGAAAAAGATCGAGATTCCGACGGCGAGCGGCGCAGGCAGTTCCTCTGCCCCTTCAAGCGGGCCTACCTGATCGCCTACTCGGGCAAGGGTTACGAAACCACTATCTTCGGCGTCCCCGACCGCGAGCTCGTCTGGATCATGGAGCACTCCAAGACGCTTTCCGAGGCCCGCCACCAGGAACCAGTCAAGTGGCTCGGGGACAACGGCTACGACGTCCCCAAACTACGGCACGAGGCGCTCCGCCCCTATTACGCCGGAGCGGGGTACGTGAACACCCCAACTGGAGGGAGCCGACCACCAGCACGGATGCTACTCCAAGGGACTTGCCATGCGGGGAGCAAGGGCTATGGCTTGCAAAAGCAGCCCAGTGATTCCGCTTGGCATCACGACCTGACCATCTCCCAACGTCCATTAACCAAAGTTTTCCCAAACGAATGCCCACCGCCACCCACGTTGAAGACCCCGATGTCATCCTGATTGGCAGCGGAGTGATGTCGGCCAATCTCGGAGCGATGCTGAAGCGGCTCGATCCGCGACTTTCCATCCAGCTCTATGAGGCCAGCGATGGCTTGGCACAGGAGAGTTCGGATGGCTGGAATAACGCCGGCACTGGGCACGCGGGGATCTGCGAGCTGAGCTACACGCCCAAGCGCGAGGCGGATGGCTCGGTGAAGGTGGCCAAGGTCATCGAGATCTTCGAGCAGTTCGAGCAATCGAAACAGTTCTGGAGCTACGCGGTCGCCAACGATATGGCCAGTCACCCGAGGGAATTCATCAATCCCGTCCCCCACATCAGCTTCGTGCATGGAGCTGACCAGGTGGAATTCCTCAAGGCCCGCCACGCCGGAATGTCGGCGCACCATTTCTTCCGGGAGATGGTCTTCACGACTGACCGCGCTACGCTTGCGAGTTGGGCACCGCTCCTGGTCGAAGGTCGGGGCAACGAACCCATTGCCGCAACAAAGATGGATGGGGGCACAGATGTGAACTTTGGCGCAATCTCCCGCAAGCTACTGAGCTGGCTAGGACGGCAGGAGGGATGCGGCATCGCCTCCGGCCATCGCGTGATCGGCCTGCGCAGGAACAGCACGGGCTGGGAAGTCCGCGTGAAGGAGTCAGCGACGGGGCTCGTTCGGACAAACCGCGCCAAGTTCGTCTTTGTTGGCGCGGGCGGCGGTACGCTTCCGCTGCTACAGATGTCCGGCATTCCGGAGGCAAAGGGCCTGGGCGGTTTCCCTATCGGCGGCCAGTGGCTCGTTTGCAATAATCCGGAAATCGTCGAGAAGCACCAAGCCAAGGTCTATGGTCAACCGCTCGCCGCAGCCCCGACGATGGCTGTGCCGCACCTCGACACGCGCATCTTGGATGGCAGGAAAACGCTGCTTTTCGGTCCCTTCGCCGCCTGGACGACAAAGTTCCTGCACCAGAAGGGCCGCTACACCGACCTACCCTTCTCCATTCGTCCGGACAACCTCACGACCCTCGTCAATATCGGCATACATAACCTCGACCTTGTCCGCTACCTCATCCAGCAGGGCACGCAGAGCATGCGGAACCGCATCGAGGTGCTGAAGATCTTCTATCCGGCCGCCCAGGCGGCGGATTGGAAGTTGATCGACGCAGGCATTCGGGTGCAGGCCATCAAGAAGACGGATGGTCAGGCCGGCATTGTCCACTACGGCACCGAGGTCATCACCGATGCCGCCTGCAGCATCTCCGCGCTGCTCGGAGCCTCGCCTGGCGCCTCGGTCTCGGTCAACATTGTGCTCGAGGTCATCAAGAAATGCTTCCCCGCCTTGCTCGCCAGCCCAGAGGGGCATGCGCGGATGAAGGCGATGATCCCGACCTTCGACCTGGATATCAAGTTGCCTGAGAACGCCGCGCAGTTCCGCGAGTATAGCCAGCGAGCGGATGTGATCCTCGGTCTCAGGGCAAGCTGACCGGCAGATCAACCCTAGAAGCTGCTGGACCAAAAATGCGGGGGCACGAAAAGGCTCAGGCCGTACCCACCCGGAGTCTGAACCAAAACCGCATCGTTAAAAACAGGCTAGGTTCAGCACACCAAAGGGGCGGCCCGACCCGTATTCGGTCCCGCTAGCCCATTCCGCCGAGGCACCTCACGCCGCGGCTGACTTACGGACAAGCCGCTCGATCTCTGCGAATCCTTGCTTGATCTGCCAACGCGTAAGACCCGTTTTGCCTAGAAAGAAGGAATGGAAGGCGCTTAGCGACGGAGGAGTTTACCGACGGTGGCGAGGGAACCAAGGAGCATCAGCGTTATGAGGCTGGCGGCAAAGGCCTTGGGAGCGCCCTCAGCCACGGCTTGCCAGCTGACGACGGAGCGCCAAGCAAAGACGCCGCAAAGCATCAAGGTCATCGCCAACGCGATCCACTTGGCAAAATTGAATCCCTTGGCCAGAAGAAGTCCCCAGACGACCGAGAGGGCACCGAAGAGAGAGCCGGAAATGAGCGCAGTTTGGGCGGCGGCGGGATTGGAGAGATAGCCTGCGACGCCGCAGAGAAAGAGGAAAACGCCAAAATAAATAAGCCAGCGGGCGTTAGTGGGATAATTCCGTTCTTGGTCTAGCATCGCGTATTTTGGGGGTCGCAAAGTGTTAAGGTTAAGCTGCAACTTTAGTCAACAAGTGTGCTCGGTGGGCGACGGGCTTCCCGGCAACTCGTGGGAAGTCTTCAAGCCCAGGCTTCCAGAAATTACACCCTGCTTGACCAACAAGCCGCGGCTACCCCACCTGCCCCGAAACGCAAAACGCACGCAAAGTCCGTTTGAGGGGGTTTTTCCGCGTTAAAGTGGCGGAGAGGATGGGATTCGAAATCCCCTTTTACCGTCTTTTTCATTGGTTTTATGGCCTTAAACCGACTTTGCGTCTGCTTGCCGCAGCCACTGTTGTCATGGTTATCTCAGCACAGAAAACCTAATCCCGCAAAAGGCCACCGCAAGAAAAATGTCAATCCGCGAGGAAGTTCCGCCGCCACAGTGAGACTTCATGTGCGAGATGAGACCTCAACCAACTCCACTAACCACAGTCCGCGATGCCTGCATTTAGAATGAGTGAGCCGCTCCAACACAATAACGGACTCCGCTGGACCAACAAACCGTGACTACCCCATTAGAGAGGCTTAACCCACATTCCACCATCTCACATCCTTCATTTCTTCGAATACGGAATCAAATCCGTAAAGAATGCCCACCCCTGCCTGCTGCAAAGCCTCACCTAGTTTGCTGACGGCTAAGGAAATCTCTTGCGTGTCGTTTGCCAACATCTCGCCCATGCTACTTTGGCTGCCTGGACTGGTCTTTCTGAGAAATAGAACGAATGAATAATCCTCGCCAAGGGCTATTCTTCCAAAAGACATCGAGACTTCTCCGTCCCGTTGTCCATGGGAAACAGTAATTCGGACCTTATTTGATTCAAATGTGAGTTTATCTTCGGATTTGGAAACGCAGTTGAATCCAAAGGAATTCATAAAAGTCCATCTCTTTAGGACGATGTCGCTGAAGGACATCCTTTGAGGCTGCATCCGACTCATGGTTGCCAGAGGTTGGTGTTGGGGTCAAATGTCCATCCATTGTCGCGCAGAAGCTGTCTTTCGCGATCCAGGAATCCACCTCCCTTGGCAGGGGAAACATCCCTAATTGGCTTCCCTTCATTAATTGCATCCTGAAGTGCTTTGGCATTCTGGTTCCAGCGTTCGGGTCCAGGAGGAAGCGGAGGGAGATTCAAGGTCCGATCGCCAGGTCTCCAGCCAGTGTCCTTTTCCAAGTCCTCTAGCTTGCCTATGATCAAGCCTCCCGCGTCCTCCGGACACGGGCACTTCTTGGCCTCCTCGACGGCCTTGAGTTTACGGCCCGTTTCCTGTGCTTTATTAGCGACCTCGACGCTTTCCTTGGCGGCGGTCTTCCCCGCGGCCTGCGCCGTCCGGCCTTCGGCGGCGAGCAGTGCCGATCCGGACGGACGCAGCGGTCCGGCGCCAGGCGGAAGCGTCAAGGCCTCCAGCGACTCAGCCAGTCCGTTTTGGTTGGCCCTCTGTGCGGCCATGGTTGCGGCGGTAACTGGGCCTGCAGCCCTGGCGGTCCACAGGACGGCTCCTGCTTCTACGGCCAGTCCTAACGTATAAACGGTCGCGCAAACTCCTGCCGTAATCGCAACACCCTGCCCCACGCCCTCCCAGTACTGGCGGCTAGCGAGGACAGCGTAGATACTGCCCACCCCGTAGGCGCCTTTATAATAAGGGGAATCGTCCTGAGCGTCGACTGATGCCTGATTATTCCATCCATCATTGAATCCAAGCAACTGGTCGTCGATAGGTCCCTCCCCCCACACATCGAGCGCATCCGTCGGCCGATTGCCGAGGTAGGATCTGAGGTTGAGGTACCCACCCGCGAGCCCGATCGGATCCCTCGTCAACCAACCACCTAAGGAAGGGCTGTACTCGCGGAAGTGGTAATGCGTGAGCCCGGTGTCGGGGTCGACCTCCTGGGAGGCCCAGGCGAGCGGCAACGCGTCGTAGTCGGCGCGGCGCTCGTTGAGCGTGGCCGCGCGGAGCGAACCGGACGCGTCTCGGACCAAGGGGTTGCCCCAGGGGTCGAACGTCCTCCGCTGGAAATCACCATTGACCCCCGCGAGGGCCAATACGTTGCCGAGAGTGTCCGCGGCAACGGCCTTCCAGGAAGACGCATCCTTCAACACGGCGAGGACGCCGCGGGCGCCACCGGCGCCCTCGAGCGTCCCGGAAGCATCCGGGCCGCGCATGAAGCGCCAGCTCTTGGCGGAGCCGCCTACGAAGGAGGTCTCGATGCCGAGAGGCAGCCTGCCGATAAAATCCCTCTCGGTTGAGGAG
>Ga0255104_1000192_pt1 | contig 17569 bp, 22 predicted proteins | sample Law_Cont_RepC_0h_FD_188446 | JGI IMG/M metagenome (GOLD analysis project Ga0255104, IMG submission 188446) | Freshwater microbial communities from St. Lawrence River, New York, United States - Law_Cont_RepC_0h | ecosystem: Environmental > Aquatic > Freshwater > River | place: USA: New York... | reverse complement strand
CTCGAAATTAAGTTGCATTTGCTTCATTTCCTCTCGGTGCTAATTCCATTTCCTCACGAGCTTCATCAACATTGATAATTCCAGCTGCAAGCATTCTTTCCAATACTTCAATTTGTTCTAGTGGGTTACCACGTAGGTAATCATCTAAATCAAATTTAACAACCGAGCCACGCGGGGTTAGATCATTCATGCTTAAACGCTCTGAAATACAGGCCATGTAAGGCTTAAGACTAAAGTCCACAAGGCTACGGCGCTCTTGGCTTACGTTTGAGTAAGTTGCGCTGGCACTTTCGGCGTTTATGTACCATGCCGGGATATTGCAAAGTCGGGCAATTTCAGCAGCTGTATTTAAGCGTGATTCAGAAAGTTGCATTTGCCCGGCATCATAGCCAAAGGTTGTTACATCTAAAGGTCCTGACAAGTAAGCGGTTGAGCGTTGCTGCCGCGCTTGTTTCCATGATGCTAATAGGCTTGATACCTGCTCTGGCGGTAAATCTACGCCAGTGTTCTTTATAACCATTGTTGGGTTTGGTTCAGCAGCCATTCGGCTTACTGCCATTTCAAGTTCTAATGCTGTTCTAATGGTTCGGCCACCACGATTTAGTAGTCCCTCATCTAAACCACTAAACATGATTAGCGATCCAACACCATAAGCAGGACACAAATTACCATCTAGGTAAAAGCCATTTAGAATTTCATCAGTTTGTAAATCAGTTGTAAAAGTAACCCGAGTTGGATCAATGCGGCGGCATGCAATAGGTCGGCCATCCTCTGGGCTAACTTCCAAAACAAGCCAGAACGCATGTCCCAAAAATAAAATGTCTTCAATGGTCCAACACATAGTTATAAAACGCGGCAAGGCTGGATCAGGTTGCTTTAATAGTGGTCGGCCCTCAATTTTTGCGCCAGTAATTTCATTGTAAGAATGCAAACCCAGTTCGCCAATAGTCCCACAGATGATGTTTCGCGCCCGGGCGACAGCTGGCACTTGCATAGCATCGCCACGGTTAATGCCAAAGGCTTGGAATGGGCTGAAATTATCTTGGTAGTAAGGTATGGCCAAATTTGCTTTGGCTTGTACGTCTGATTTTTCTGGTGTTGTACCCAGTAAGAAATCAATAAATCCCATACTGCATTATCTCATAAATGTGTGACATTCAAGCATCTGGTAAGCGTGTCGGAATGTGTGGGCTAGTGATAGGAGTGACTAGCCCACACATGGGGTACTGCCAAGTAGACCTTAAGCACTAATGATACTCACACTCTGTTGTGGCGCACAAGCATGACCAGCCGCCATTACTAATGCCACTGCAGCTGTGATTGGTACTTGAGCAGCTCTACGCGCAATGCGCCATCCACCATCTGATGCTGGCCGTCTAGCACATGAGACTAAGTGACTATGTAATGTCGGTTGCCCGGGATGAATGAATTTGCCAGATTGCATTGCATTGAGTGTTTGATCGCAACTAATGGCAAAACCTGCTGATGCCCATGGTGTTGGTTCGGTTGCTATGCCAGCTTGTGCAAGTCTGGGCGCAATGTAGCCAGCAGTGTTTGGATCATAAGCAAATTTTCTAGGCCTGTATCTACGAGCAAGTGTTGCTAATTCACCTGTAAGTTCAAGATCATTTATGCCACCCTCACGCTTCCATTCATGTAGGAATACGGCCATGCCCTCTGGGCGCTCTTGAATAGTAACTAGGCAGGCAATCTCTCTATTGAAATTAAGATCTATAGCCATCCATGTAGGTAAGTCATCCTCTAGTCCTATTTCCTGTTCGCCTGCATTCCACATGTCCATTGGCCATGGTGAATCAATGGCATCTACCCACATACAAAGTGTCTCTGTTTTGAAAGCATCTTTAGTATCAAAAATTGAGGCATCCTTAATGTTTTCTTTTGTAATTGTGTAGCCCATTGCAGGGTTAGCCATTGCCCAAGCCTTTTCATCATTTACATCTGACCCGGCAGGTGCGCTGTACTCGTAGTAACCCATTCGGCTGGACTCAAAGGTCAAGGCCCTACGCCTTTGTTCATTTAAGACATTGCTGTTTAGATCGCCAGCATTCGATGTCCAAAACACTTGAGCATTGGATCTGGCTCGGGTAATCGGCGTTACAGCTGCCCAAGTTGATTCATCAATTTCTCGAAGTTCGTCTACATAAAGCAGGTCAGCAGTTGAACCACGTGGGCCCTCACTGGTTGCAGCTCTAATTGCGTATTTTCGTAGGCGCTCACATTTACCGCTACATGACTTGGGGTAATGGTGACAGTAAACCTCAATTTCCTCTTGGCCGTTAGTCCGGGAAACTCGTTTGATACGCTTACGCATCCAGTCAAGGCTTTCTGCCATGTCTACTGTTTGCTTGAAAGTATCTAGTGACAGTTGGCGTGTCTGTGACATAGCAATAATGCTTTTCTCACCAAAGATAAATAGACCAGCCAGCATCCTCATTCGCATCATGTGAGTCTTGCCATTCTGTCGGGCTACGAGAACACCCACTTGGGATCTTGCCCATGTGCCGTCTGGATTTACCTTGAGCGCATCATCTAAAACATGTGATTGCCAAGGCAGTAATGGAACACCTAACTCATCCGCTAACTGGCTTACTAGCGGGCCTGCGCTGGGCAGTTTTAGTGGCGGGCTTTGGATTCTTGGTTTTGACAAGCCGTAAGAAATCTCCGACATAGGCTGTTCCATCATTATCCTCTTGTTTACTGGCAGTACGAGTTTCCACGGTTAGGTGCAGCTGCTGCAGCACAATCAAAAACTTACCAGATAAGGCAGTTATGTCTTTTATGTCAGCGCCCATGTCAAAAGCCGTATCTAGTGCCTTGGCCATGCGCCGGGCGAGAGTGATGGCAGCTACGTCAGTGGAAGTGATCCAGTTAGCCACCGACAATGCAGAATTCAACGATAGGTAGATCTCAATTGGCTTATCCTCTGGCGGTTCTAGTTTCTTTACTGTCATGACTTAGGCCTTTCGGTTGTTGGTGGGTCAAATCTAGCCATCTGGGGAGAGATTCCTGCAAGGGAGTCTGTGGGTGGCACGTCCCTAGAAAAAACGCCCCTAGGGCTGTTTGAGGGGCTCTGGCGCACTGTGTTAAACGCTATGGTCTTGGCCATGTGACAGGGCTTGCACAAAGGTTGCAGGTTATCAATGGTGTTAGTCCCACCTCTGGCTACTTCAATAATGTGGTCTACCTCTGTTGCTCTATCACCGCAGTACATGCAGGTCTTACCCCATACCTGAAAGCAGGCCTTGCGTAGGTTGCGCCATTGTGTGTCTGTACCTCTGGCATGTGCCTTACTCATGCGACCAATACATCTACTGGGCCTACACATGATGGGCTGTACTTGATAGCAGCACCCACTGCCTCTCTGATACGCCATTGTGGATCATCAGTGAAGCGTGTTGCATGTAATGATCCCATAGCAAATGGAAAGCCTGACCCTGTTGCAATCATGTTGTACTCACCTACTGACCAATCAATTGTGCTGATCTCAAATAGTCTGCCTGCAACACCTACAAGTATGTCTGCCCCATTGTCATCAGTGTTTATGTCTATCTTGAATTCATCAGCTGCTCTTTGTAATGCGCCACAGAATTGCATACGCATCCATGATTCAAGGTTATGTGTGTTTATGTCTGGGTATGTAGCAAAGGTTGTTAGTTGCCCTGTACCCAATGAACCACTGTATCCAATTAGATACGGGCCTACTTTACGGATCTTAGGCTTGGCTAATGGACTAATGAAATTACTATCTGACATAGCCCGGTCTGCACCTAAGTAAACTTTGCCGCCATGTGTTAAGCCTGCCAGAATTGTCATTAGCCCTGCCTTATGTGTTTCGCCTCTGTGAGATCAATGTAGGCATTCTCTCTGACTATTTTGCCACCATTGATAGTTTCCTGTGTTTCAGTTAATGCTGTTCTAAAGTCACAAGTCCATTCGCCCTTGGCGTTGGATAGTTGTTTAGTTATAAGCAAATCATCTGGGATTAAGTAAAGGAAGCCTATAAATGGCACACCTAATGCAGCTGCCGTCTGACGGCCTGCCTCGATCTTTGCATAGGTAACAAGCCATTCAGTATCCCATTTGTGCAACTGCTCAAGGCTCATGTTCCGGGACTTTTGCTCTACTACGGCTACTACGTTTGTGTCGTTATCTACAATGACTGCATCAACTAAAGCTGCCCCTGTTTTAGGCGTGTGTACATACGTGTAATCGCTGTAATGGTGCTGCCATAGTTGTACAGCTCTTAATTCGTGTTCTAGCGATTCTTGACCTTTTGGGGAATTAACGTCAAGCATTACTACTCCTCAATCCCTTGCATAATGTTATAAGCCGCCATCATGCCGTTACGGTAATGAACATTGGTTGATGGATGCATGTCAATGATTACGTCCATTAGCTGATCAAGGCGTTCTTTCCATGTTCTATCAATCATGCCTGCTATTTGTTTGGCATCATTAAAATCTTGTTGTAAATGTGTATGGTCTTTACTTAACATCTCTACTCCATTGACGTATTTAAGTAATTCAGATTGTCTAACCTGAACCCATTTATCACTTCTTGATTCCATGTATTTATTTTAAGATGGATTCACACCCAGAACCGGTAAGTGAGCAGGAATGGCTCTTAGCGAGCCATTCACACCCGTCACCGTATAAGTTTCGCTTGTAAAGGGAGTTGTTCACTATAAACAACCCAACTGCGCCATTTGCCTGTTACCAATTTGTTATGTAATAAGGCAGTTCGGTTTTATTACTAGTAATCAGGCTCGCATTTCTGCATTGTGCATGATTATCAGGCATGCCGAGACACTCCATCTGACGGAGGTTTAGCAGCTGATAAGGCAGCCAGCAGTTTAAGTCATGCCTAGACATTTTGTCGGTCTTGCAATTAGAATGTGGGTACTAGCCAGTAGACCGGACGAGGGATCAAGAACCACTCCATCTACTGGCTAGTTTTTAAATTTGTGGGGCAAGTTTCTGGTTATAAGTATTAACTACTCCACAGCATTTAGTCATCCATAAACGTGTGTCTGTGTATGGGTCTACACCTGCGTCAAATGGACTCAATGTTTCATGGCAAACTTCGCAGCTCTCGGCAAAGTAATGCGATGCATCATAAGCACCATAAAGTTTCTTAAGTATTGAAATAAACATCTCATCTTTGTTATCCATCATTTGCCCTCTTTCTGATGTCCTCTGTTTCACTTGCCATGCACTTGTAAGCCTGTGTCAATAGTTCGGCACAATGCTCACAATCCATGCTTCTAAGATTCCTTGTAAGTCTTAATAAAGTCATAAGGGTCGTATGAAATTCCAAATGCCAACGATCAGTCATTGTAACCACCATTGGCCATGTAGCAATCTATGCATGCAACAGGTTCGTCTTTACATTTGTCGCAATCTGGGTGAGGAACATTAACCCTTAAAATTCTGCAATCTGCATAATGATCGCCTTTGTATAGCAATTCAGGTGGGCAGTTACATCTCATGCCTTGTAGTCCAATGCAATAAAGGTGTCACACGGCCATTCCTCTGCACACACAATGCAATCTTTTAGGTAACGGCAGTTGTCACAATTCTCATCAAGAGTGTTACAAACTAAGCACAATGTCTGTTTGTGTTCGTGCCTGTAATGGATTGCCCGGGCTTGCTCAATTGCAGCTTGTAGTTCGTACAAGTCAGTGCAGACACAATGGCAATGCTGGCTGTGTTCAGGATTCATGAGCGATCAAACTTTGGATCACACTGTGGCTCATTGTCACAGAAGTAGCCAGCGTATGGCTTGCCTGTTTTCTTACTGATGCCACTACGGCGATTCATTTGGCCATGTAAACACACAGGCACTAATGACTCATCTTGATCTACGCTCTCATCCATGGCTGGTACAGATAGCCATGGGTCGGCTTCCATGGGGTCACTGGGTGGCTCTTGCACCACCTGTACCTCTCTTGGCTTAGCTGGTCCGGGTGCTTGGCGCTCTCGGCTGCCCATGATCTCCTCTTTGGTGCTAAGGCCCTTAGATGTACCGATGTTTAGGCTTGCACATGCTCGACCCCAACAGGCTGTCTCTAAGTTCTGCAGCTCTGAACCATTGGTGTATGGACTCTTGCCCACAATGAGTTCAGATGCAGTGCCAATGCCCGGCAGTGGATCATCTGATGTTCTGTAGGCTCTGGCAACACCCCACATCTTTAGTGGATCTCCATCCATAACACCCATAAACTCAAACTGAATTGAACCCTCTGGGTACTTTTCATAGAACATGGCAACTCGTTCTGCCACAGTTACGTAGTTACTGATGTCAAAAGCCATTAGATTCTCCAACCGTCTTTCCACATTTGTTCCTCAATGGTTGGGCCATGCATGGCACGAAATTTAGCCCTTAATTTCAACCTATGTTGTGCCTCAATGTAGATACCTGTAAATACACCTAAGCCAAACAACACTGCACAATACATAAAGATAATGATCGTCATGCTGACACCTGACTTAACCACTGAAAGGCTGTACCTTCAGCTGCATCAAATGAATCTAAGTCATTAGCAATGTAGTTATCTGTGATGGGTACAAATACGTCCCAATTTTCATTGACATTCTGCTCAATGATTACAATGTCGTGCGTATCTGATGCCACAAAAATAGTGTCATAGATTTTGTATGTGTTTAACATGCCCTGATTTCCTATTCTTAGTTGTAACCCTTGGCGGCTACGTAAGTATTTCTAGCACGTCACACAGGAGTCACACAAGCACTTTGAGAAATTAGGCGTGTCATGACTTGTGGCCAGATGATCTTTTATCACTAGATGTAGTGTGTCTACCTTGTGAATCAAGTCTGGTAAGGATTTTCCGCCATTTGCATAGGGTTGAATGGCATAAGTCATTTTCTCTATGTAGGCCTTAATCGGTATAACGATTGCATAACGTACAATCATGCCTAATAAGGTCAATACGGCTATTAAAGCGCCAGCAATTTGGCCAACATTTACAATGGCATCCATGTCATTCAGGCTTTGTCCCAGCATTTATTGCTGCATCTATTTCCGCTTGATCTAATTTGCCGTCATTCATAAGGCCTTTGGCCGTTGCCCGTAATACAAATACCAATGGCACAATAGCGGCCATTACAGCTGCTTTGAGTGGCTCTATGCCAAGCACTGTGGAAAGGCCAAGGGTGCTTAGACCTGTGTACAGGGCTAATGACAAGGCTCTAATAATAAGTAATCTCATGCCTTTAATAAATCCTTTGGGTCTTTGGCCTTGCCACTTGACCATCGGATGTTATCGCGCAGCTCTAAGTGCAGGTGTGGGCCACTTGAGTTTCCTGAATTGCCAGACTCGCCCACTATCTGGCCTTTCTTTACAACCATGCCGGGCTTTACTCTGACCTTGTTTAAGTGTGCGTAAATGACATAGCCACCGGGAGCGGTGCAAATAACTTGATTGCCGTATGCCTTGCCCCAGTTAGCGTTTACCACTGTGCCATCAGCTACTGAAAGTACAGGTGTGCCTATGGGTACTGCAAAGTCCACGCCTGTGTGTGCGCCTGTTGACCACTTAGAGCCAGCCTTGCCATAAGGTGTGCTGATCTTGCCATTCTTAATTGGTAATGCCATCAAAAATTATTTCCTCTGGATCATCTCGCAAATCTGTCGCAATTAAAGTTTCTTTGCATCCACCACATTGTGCTAATTCTGGGTTGCCAAGAAAGTTAAACTCAACGTCTTTGCTTACGCAATCGTCTTGGATACATTTTAAAGTTACCATGTTAATTTGCCTCATAAGTTGCGTTGATAATCAATTGATTAGTATTAGCCCAAGTAAATGGAACCGTTGCGCTACTATCGACTAGGTTTATGTAAGTACCAGCTGAACCCCAAATAAATAATCGTACATTTGTTGTGTCAATTAAGTTAAGACTGCCACCATTGCTTGTTGCCCCAAGGTAAGTAGCATGGCCAATGTGTTGCAAAAATCCGTATGTACTGCTGATTGTTACTGGCATTGCAATGTTTACCGATGTGCCAACTGATGAGGTTGTGCCAAGAATAAAGCGACCTCTTACATGTACAGTTTTGCCAATTTGCATGTAATAAAAACTTGAAGTGCCATTACCTACCGTAAGATTTTGAAATGCCGGTGTGTACGCAGTCCATGCTTTCCAAGTGTTTGCAGCTGTGGTGTCTATTGCACTTCCAAGAGTTCTGATGGCAGATGCGCCATCTTTCACATACGCTGTATTATCTGGGGTACTCCACCCATAATTTGTTGTAGTTGCCATTCTATAAATCCTGCCATGCTTGTGTACTTGGAGTATAACCTGCCCAAGTTGTGGTTGGTGGTATTTGATCCCAGATAATACTCAAATAAGTTTCAGAGTATGCCGAGCAGGTCAGGGCAAGTTCAGCGGTGTATCTGGTCAAGTTCCATGTGTAGCCCTCTACAAAGCCGTCAAAGATCGTTCCAAAGACTGTTGGTAGTGCGCTTGTGTTGATTCTTAGCCCGTTGTAAACGGCTACTAGGGCATCCCTAGTGGCATCTGTAACGGTTGGACTGTGTAAAGGTATTGTTATTGTTTCTGGGTACATTCTTGGGTATGCACGAGATTCTAAAAAGTCGTTGGCTTGTGCCAATGCGTCAGCTGCATTATGTAGTTGAGTTGTGCGAGTTCCAGACAACTGGCCGTATTGAATAATTGAATTTTCATCACGCGCATTCTCTGTGCCTGCCCGGTATGTCACATTTACATCATTGACGATTTCGCCCCATTGGGCTTGAGTGCGAAGCCCTTGGGCAAGAATGTCGTCAGCTGTAAGAGTTAATGGGCTTGCGCTGGATCGGCTGGCATAATCGTCATAGTGCAGATCTCCATCCCCACCCTCCCAAAGCACACCGCGACCAGAATTGGCTGCATTGATGGCAAGAGTATAAGCATCAGCCTCGCCATCGGAGTAAGCCATCAATTCATAAACACCCGGCACATCCACATTGGCAGTTAAATTATCAACTAAGGCCACATTAGTTGCATCATAACTAGCCCAAGTTGTTTCGGTAGGCAAACCATCCCAAGTAATAGTTGCCCCAACATCAGACCACGATTGTAAAAAGGCCTCACTAAGAATGTTAAGGATACGTGTTCCGTCAAACTCTTTAGCATAGTTGCTACCGCCGACCAAGTGACGGTTGAGCTGCGACAAAGGGCCAACGGCTGTAATGGTGTAAATGGCTATTGAGCCATCTGATCCATAAGCCTGCAGGCTAATATCAATATCAGAAATAATGCCAGCAAAAATCTCTTGCGTTCCAGTTGTTCCCTTGTCTATCGAAATTGACACGGATTGACTTAAGGCTACGTTCAACGGGTCGCTGGCATCAGTCCAAAGACTGATTGAGGCAAAGCCCGGTTGAGGCTGGGTAGTGACATCATTACGGCCAGATCGGATTGAGATAGATGAGATGGTCTGGTCAGCGTAGGTTGTAGCCCCTGCAAAGGTCACAGTCGGGTACGGGTCGTAGGTGGTCACAATGTAGCCCCGACTAGATTTACTGCCCCTGTGCGCCTTGAGGAGTCTTGTAATAGGCGTTCAATACTACGGCGGGCAGACTCGCCATCAATAACACCATTCATAATTATGGTCACGCCTTGGCCAGCCCCGTTGTCTGGGCGAATCGATCCCGAGCCACTTGGAACAAATAACTCTGGGCCAAATTCTCCAACAACATAAGGTTGACCAGCATTTACAGGTCCACCAGCTGCTCGCTTAGTGTAGCCAAGAGCCTTGCCCAAATCAGTATCAGCAAACTTTAATCCACCGTCACCAATTTCAATAAAATCAAGAACTGCGCCACCAATCTTTTTTACCTTGGCGTAAGCATTGGCAACTGCGTTAATAGCGCCAGCAACATTGTTAAGGGCATTTGCAAAACTTTGAGCATTATCGGTAGCACCGTCTGCGTTTGATCCATTCAAAGCTTTAAAAACATTACTGAATGAAGTTGCTACATTTTTTAAGGCCAAACCTAAGTTGTAAGCGCCACCGCCTTGGCCGTCGTATGTTCCTGCTAATTCTCTTGCTCGGCTACTTAAACCTTGTGCATCCTCGCCACTAAACGCTTTGGCAGCCATGTTGACCTGCTCAAGTAGTGTTTTCATAACTGGCAGTAAGGACACACCAATAGATTCTTTCATTTCGCCAAATCGCTCGGTAACAATGGCTAATTGACCTGCATAAGTTTCTGTATTTTTCTTGGCTGTTCCACCAAATAACTTTGTTAATTCCTCTTGTACTAAATTAAAATCTTTTGATTTTTTAATGTTGTCATCAAGTGGGATTCCTAATTTAGTAAGCGATCCAAAATTGCCGTCGTAAGCCTTACCAAGGGTTAGAGATACCGTTTCTAAGTCTTTGCCTGTAGCTGCAGAAATGTCTAATGCAAGGTTTGTCAGCTCTTGGGCTTTGCCAAGATCACCAGTAGCTCTGGCAAGATTAGCAATTGCCGGGCGTAACTTTGTGTCTGCTACACCAAAGGCCAATTGTTGTGTAGTAACAAAATTTTCCATGCTTTGTATTTGCTCATCTGTCGCCTTGGTCGTATTTTGTAAAGCTTTTGCCAATAGCAATTGAGATTGTTCATCCTCGACGGCTGCCTTGACTCCATCTACACCTAACTTAATTGCATAAGCGCCAGCGGCTACACCAGCAACTGCAAAGGCCTTGGCCATTGTCTTGCCGTAACCGCCAATTTTCTTGCTAAACGATTTAGTGTCATTGTCAGCGGTATTCAGGCTACGGCTAAATTGGTCTACATCTGCAAGTAGGTTTAGTTTTAAAGTTCTTACATCAGCCATTGTTGTCATCCCACTTTTCTGTGACTCTGCGTGTTACCGCATCTTTCCATCGGCGTGTAAGTTCGGGTTGTATTTGCTTAAGCACCTTAAAGATTCCATAACCCTCATTGCCACGCCCACTAGCTGGAGAACGATCCGGGAAACGTCTGCCACCATTTTGAAAGGGTGCTGGCCCACCAAATTCAGATCCAAACAAAACCTGTCCGGATACCGCACCACCACTGAATCGGCCTTTACTGCCACCAATAGTTACGTTAGGTAACCGATCCTTGTTTGCCCTAATTGTCGCAGCCACCTTTTGGGCTTGGGCTGGTAACGGATTCATCGTGTAACTGCTTTGTAATTCAGTTGCTGACCACGCACTAATGGAAGTTACATCATCTTTAAGTGCACGTTTTGCACCCTCGTCCATTTCCCTAAATGCTTTGTACAAGTTTTTTAAGTCCCGGGAGTCAGGTGTGATTTTGACTGTTGTTCTTTCAGCCATGTCCATTCCTTTCCCTTATCAGCGTTATTGCTGTGCTTAAGTCTGCGAGCGACCAGTCCATCAAATCACTTAAAGGGATGCCAGTCGTAACTGCGATTCTGACCAACGAATCCCTTAGTTCTCTTTTGGGCTTTCCTCGACCACCTCAAAGTGTTCAAACTCATTGGTGACCCATGCTTGCTGACTAGGTAACTTTGTATGCCCTGCCGCTTTAGCGGCTTTGTAAAGCATGCAAGTAATTACATCTAATGAACCTTGGCTCATCTTTTCAGCTGCTTGACTGACTGTGTATCCGAGTTCACGTTCAATCTCGATCCACAGCCAAGCCGAGTCATCGCTCACTATGTAGTTATTGCCCTGTTTTGTTGTAACTGTGTATTGCATAATAGTTGCCCTGTTCTGCTAGTTAGGCTCTTGCGACTGTTCCATCCTCAACAACAAAGCTGAGGCTGGTTGTTAGTACGTCTGTGGCAGCGCCACCGACTGTTGGGAATACTGGAAACACGTTGCCAGTGAATGTGTCACCGTTTACATCAAATGAGAATGCAAGCGATGTATCTGGTGCGCTGTTCGCTGCATCCCAAAGTGCCGAGATAATACCTGCACTTGAAGTATCGTCTAGGTATAGTTCCACATTGAGTGTGGCGGTCTTATCAACGGTCTTGTAAGCGCGACCCGATAAAACTTCAAGTACCTGCTGGTTGTTTTCGCGCTCTAGTGTAACTGTTGATGCTTGATCAGCGTACGACACCGAGTTGATCGATAAGGTGAGGTTACGCCCAGTTATGTAAGTTGCTGGCATAATTTTTTTCTCGCTTTCTTAATTGGTTGTTACCATCTCGATGTTGATCTGGCTGATAAGCATGTCGGCGTTTCCGATTTGCTGGACTGTGGGTTGTGACCATCCACCCAAAAACGAGATGTTGTTGGCTAGTAGGTCGGTGACACTAAAAATTAAAGTTTCCAAGTTGGCTAAGGCAGCTCGGTTGTCAGCTGCATTAACAATTACTGTGATGTCAAAGCGCACATTACAACGAGCGCCACCAATGGCACTAACGGTTATATAAGGCGATCCCGGCACAAGCACAATTGCTGGCGGGGTGATGTTTTCATTTGGGTATGCGTAAACTACTCGCCCGGCAGCTGCAAGAGTTGCGGCGAGTGCATCACGGTAAGTCGCTAGATTAGCCAATGTAGCCTCTGGTATCTAGGTGCTTACCTAGTAATCCAGATACTCGGGTAAGCATTGAGCGACCTAAACGGTAAGGCGCTGGAGATTGGAAATCCACACCTTGCTGGCCAAGTGTGCCAGTACGTGTAATCCAGATGTCACAGGCAACGGCCATAGCAGCTTCTCTGACTTCTGGCGTGGTGTCATACAGAGTGGCTTGGCTGGTTAATACTGCTCTCCCATTAGGTATGACATAGCGCTTGGTTATGTTTGCGTTTGTAATGGCAGCCTCAAAGAATGTAACGCCATCCTCTTTGCCTACGGTTGTTACAGTGCGCGATCCGTCAAAGGGTGCGCCACACTTGCTAACCGTTAATGCTTGACCAACTACAAAAGTGTTGTCATAGCAATAAAAGCGAGCCACATTACTTGTAAGTGATACGCCCTTAATAGATACATCATCAAAAGTTAAATAGGAAAGGATTATGTTTTCGGCGCTATCGGCAACGGCTTGCACGATTGCATCAGCATATATGTCACCAATACCAAGTACGGCTTTTAACTCGCTTAGTGTAATTAGTGCCATGTCTCAATCCAATTCTTGTGAGTGTGTGGGGGACACAGGGCCGCATCCCCCACACTTCTAACTAACTCTGACTTAGGTCAGGTTAAAGCGACGTACTCCACCAGCTGTAACAACCTTGACGGCTAGGTAGCCATAAAGCATTGTTTCAATTTCGCCAGTTGTAACTACGTTTGTCGAAAGCTGCAATACTGGGCTTTCGTAAATGGCAACAGATGATGGAACAACAATGAATGCTGATTCATCAATGGATGTTGAAACAGCCTTGTTGGATACGTAAAGGTCTAGGCCCATTACGTTTCCGCGTAGTGACTGTGTACCAACATCGCCAGCTGCGTTCATTGGCTGTGATGCGCTGAAAATTGGTCGCTTGGATGAATCCTGTGCGCCAATTAGCAAACCCCATTGGGATGTGCCAGCAATGTAACGTGTAGCCAATTCGCCAGTTGCAAGGTAAGCAGCTGGAGTTTCGGTCTTAACAAACGAAACAATGCCATCTACATCTGCGGCGGTTGCAGTTGCCGCTGTTCCACCTGATGTTAATTCTGCAATTACTGCAGCTTCTGTTGCTTGAGCGTAAACACGGCGCATGTTATCCAACATGGCTGCGTAGAAGCTTGGGTCAGCGCGGTCAAATAGTTCTACGCTGTACCGTTGAAGTCCCTTGTAGGCTTTTACGGTTGCATCAACATAAGAGCTGACAATACCTGTTTCAGATGGTCCAGCACCTTCGGCAGTTTCTGCAACTGATCCTGATGTGGTGATCTTTGGAATGGATACGGTCATACCTGCATTAGGTAGTGAACGTGTACCGATTGCATCAATCGCGCCACGAGCGCCGATCTGGTTGTCTACTACCTGTGATACATACTGAATTGGCTTGAATGCCGGGTTGGTTGTGAAACTGTCATCAGCAGCTGTTAGATGCTTTGCATCCTCTGCCTTTGCGTGTGCAATCCATTCTGCACTTTCATGGTTTCCGCGTTGAGCCTTGATTGAATGCTCTAGGAAATGTGCTTGAGTCTTGATTGGTGAACGTGGCTTTGTGTAAGCCACTGGTGCGGCAGCGTGAACAACCGCGGCTGCGGTCACTTCATCTGCCACTGGTGCGGTTGTTTCTTCCACTGTTATCTCCTGTGGTTGTTCCTCGGCAGGGATTTCTGCTTCGGTGGTTTCTGGGGTTTCTTCGGTAGCTGCGACCTGAGAAATCTGTGCATCCTTAAATGCTGGGTTAGTTACATGTGCAACGGCTTCAAGCTTGGCGGATGATACGACCATCACGCCTTTCTCAATTACGTATTCGCCCACATTGGCTTCAATGCTAAATGCCGGGCGTAATCCCTCCGATGCTTCAACTAAAGCATCATTACCTGCGCCAGTAGGCGCAATCTTAAAGGCCATTGAAATGCCGGCAGGTGTAACTTCCTCACTGCCAGCAATACCGCGACCTAATGGGCGTGTGCGGTCATGTTCCATGTTTAAGACAATTTGGCTGGCGTCAATGTCACCAAAAGCGCCAAACTCAAAACGCACTGGCCCAGCAGAAGTGTTGCCAACTTTAGCAAAAGGTACTACTAAGCCTTTAATTGTTCGTGTTTCCACACTTGCGGCCAATACTTGGCCCTCAAAATTAAGTTGCATTTGCTTCATTTCCTCTCGGTGCTAATTCCATTTCCTCACGCGCTTCCTCTACATCGATGATTCCAGCTGCAAGCATTCTTTCCAATACTTCGATTTGTTCTAGTGGGTTTCCGCGTAGGTAATCATCTAGATCAAACTTCACAACGCTTCCGCGTGGTGTTAGATCATTCATGCTTAAACGCTCTGAAATACAGGCCATGTAAGGTTTAAGACTAAAGTCCACAAGGCTACGGCGCTCCTGGCTTACGTTTGAGTAAGTTGCGCTGGCACTTTCGGCGTTTATGTACCATGCCGGGATGTTGCATAGTCGGGCAATTTCCGCAGCTGTGTTTAAGCGAGATTCAGAAAGTTGCATCTGCCCGGCATCATAGCCAAATGTAGTTACATCTAAAGGCCCTGACAAATAAGCGGTGGATCGTTGCTGTCTAGCTAGTTTCCATTGAGCCAATAAACTTGACACTTGCTCTGGCGGTAAATCTACGCCAGTGTTCTTTATAACCATTGTTGGGTTAGGTTCGGCAGCCATTCGGCTCACTGCCATTTCAAGTTCTAATGCAGTTCTAATTGTTCGTCCACCACGATTTAACAAGCCCTCATCTAAGCCACTAAACATGATTAGCGATCCAACACCATAGGCAGGACACAAATTACCGTCTAAATAAAAACCATTTAGGATCTCGTCAGTTTGTAAGTCAGTTGTAAATGTTACTCTTGTTGGATCTATACGACGACATGCAATAGGTCGACCATCCTCTGGACTAACTTCCAAAACAAGCCAAAACGCATGTCCCTTGAAGAGGATGTCCTCAATGGTCCAACACATCGTAATAAAACGTGGCAAGGCTGGATCGGGTTGCTTTAAGAGTGGTCGGCCCTCAATTTTTGCGCCAGTAATTTCATTGTAAGAATGTAAACCCAGTTCGCCAATAGTTCCACAGATGATGTTTCGCGCCCGGGCGACAGCTGGCACTTGCATAGCATCGCCTCGGTTAATGCCAAAGGCTTGGAATGGGCTAAAATTATCTTGGTAGTAAGGTATGGCCAGATTTGCCTTGGCTTGCACATCTGGTTTCTCGGTGGTTGTACCCAGCAAAAAATCTATAAATCCCATTTTGTCATTACACCATAGGCAAATGACATCCGTGTAATTTGTCAGGCTTTGTCACGTTGTTGCGCGTGTTGTCACCTATGCGCTGACTATGCTCACACTTTGTTGTGGTTCGGTGGCGTGACCCACTGCCATAACCAAAGCGATTGCAGCTGTGATCGGCACTTGCGCGGCTCGTCTAGCAATGCGCCATCCGCCATCTGATGCCGGGCGGCGAGCGCAACTGACCAGGTGGCTGTGCATAGTTTCCTGGGCAGGATGTAGCAGCTGGCGAGATTGCATCGCGTTCATTGCCTGGTCACACATGATCGAAAATCCTGCCGAGTTCCAAGGCGTTGCCGCTGTCGGGATTCCAGCCTGGGCAAGTCTTGGCGCAATGTAGCCAGCAGTGTTTGGATCATAGGCCAACACCCTTGGGCGATAGCGCCGAGTCAATGCGGCTATTTCCCCAGCTAGTTCCAAGTCGTTGATGCCGCCCTCTTTTTTCCATTCGTGCAGGAATACGCCATAGCCGTTTTCTCGCTGTTGCAAAGTAACCAGGCAAGCCAACTCCCGATTGAAATTAAGATCCATTGCCATCCAAGTGGGCAACCCATCCTCAAGCATGATGTCGGCTTCGCATTCGTTCCATACCTGCATTGGCCAAGGCGAGTCGATAGCATCCACCCACATACAAAGGGTTTCAGTTTTGAACGCATCTGGGCTGTCAAAGGTTGCCGCATCCTTGATGTTTTGTTCGTTGATTGTGTAGCCCATTGCAGGGTTGGCCATTTTCCAGGCTTCGATGTCGTCAACCGATGAACCTGCTGGGGCGCTGTATTCGTAGTAACCCATCCGATCACTGGCAAAGGTCAGGGCGCGGCGGCGTTGTTCGTTAAGCACATTGGATGTCAGATCGCCAGCATTCGATGTCCAAAACACTTGGGCATTGGGTCTGGCTCGGGTAATCGGGGTAACGGCTGCCCAAGTTGCCTCGTCAATTTCTCGCAGCTCATCCACATAAAGTAAGTCGGCGGTGCTACCGCGTGGCCCCTCGGATGTCGCGGCTCGGATCGAATACTTGCGAATACGCTCACACTTTTGCCCACAGGCTTTTGGGTAGTGATGGCAGTAAACCTCTAACTCCTCTTGGCCGTTAGTTCGGGAAACTCGCTTAATCCGCTTACGCATCCAATCCAAAGACTCGGCCATGTCAACTGTTTGCTTAAAAGTGTCCAGCGATAGTTGCCTAGTCTGGGACATGGCGATGGCATTCTTTTCACCAAAGACATACAGGCCAGCCAAGATCCGCATCCGCATCATGTGGGTTTTGCCATTCTGCCGGGCGACCAAAACTCCTACACTGGATCGCGCCCACTTGCCGTTGGGCAAGATCTTTAGGGCATCATCCATGACGTGTTGTTGCCAAGGTAAAAGCGGTACGCCTAATTCGTCAGCTAGTGCCGATACCACTGGCCCTGCGCTGGGCAGGTTTAGGCTTGGGCTTTCGATCCTTGGCTTCGATAAGCCGTAGATAGTTTCCGACATGATTAGTCCCGTCATTTTCCTCGCCCTGTTTTCCTAGTGTTCGTGTTTCGACTGTGAGATGCAACTGCTGTAAGACTTGTAAATACTTTGCCGCCAAAGGCGTGGCCTCTTTGAGATCGCCCATGTCAAAAGCCGTATCTAATGCCAAAGCGATCCGCCGGGCGAGAGTCATGGCCGCCACATC
>Ga0255104_1000174_pt1 | contig 18181 bp, 7 predicted proteins | sample Law_Cont_RepC_0h_FD_188446 | JGI IMG/M metagenome (GOLD analysis project Ga0255104, IMG submission 188446) | Freshwater microbial communities from St. Lawrence River, New York, United States - Law_Cont_RepC_0h | ecosystem: Environmental > Aquatic > Freshwater > River | place: USA: New York... | reverse complement strand
GTATTTCAATTATTCTATTTTTTAGCAAATGCTCAAATAAAATTAATTGGTAATATTACCACCAATGGTATTGCAGAGTACCCAACTCATATAGATAGTTTAAGTAAGGGAGGGTATATGAGTATGCCAACGATAGCACTAAGAGATGCAATCCCAGCTTTAAGAAGAAAATATGGTATGTTGGTATTTGTGCAAGCCGATGGTGTTATTTATAAATTAAATGCGGCTACATTAGCTAATGCAGACTGGGTAGCTTTATCATTTGGTGCAACAACTAATGTTGATGCTGGAACTTTATCAGGTACAACTTTAAATGCAACAGTAACAGGTTCAAGTTTAACAAGTGTAGGCACTATTACTAGTGGCGTATGGAGCGCAACAACAATAGATGTGGCACATGGAGGAACTGGATTATCTGCAATAGGATCCGCTAATCAAGTATTAACATCTACAGGTAGTGGAACTTTAACCTGGACAACTGCATCAGTGCCTACTGATGCATCAACATCAGTAAAAGGTATTATTCAATTAGCAGGTGATTTAGGCGGAACACCAAGTTCACCAACTGTGAATACTATAGGCGGTGTAAATTCTTCTACTATAAGTTCAAACAATGCATTAGTTACAGCAGCGACAAATAACAACACAAATAGTGCAATAGTAAAAAGAGATGAATCTGGTAATTTTTCTGCAGGAACAATAACAGGAAATCTTACTGGTAATGCAACAACAGCAGGAAATATAACTGCAACAAGTAATACAACATTAACTTCTTTATCAAATTTAAATACGGTTGGAACTATTACTAGTGGTGTATGGAGTGGAACAACGATAGATGCAGCACATGGAGGAACTGGAGCAACAACTAAATCAGCAGGTTTTGATGCACTTTCGCCAATGACAACATCAGGAGATATTATTTATGGTGGAACGAGTGGAAATGGGACTAGATTAGGAAAAGGTTCCGATGGTCAATTATTAACATTAACTAGTGGGGTACCATCATGGGCAAATAGTTCAAGTATTCCTTACACAGGAGCAACAGGAGCTGTTAATTTAGGTGCATATGACTTAAAAGTAAATCAATTAACAGTAGGGAGAGGCGGAGGAGCCGTAGGCTCAAGCACAGCAATTGGATATTATGCATTGTTTAACAACACCTCAGGAACTGAAAACACAGCAATTGGATATTATGCACTTCTTAACAACACCTTTGGAAGATATAACACAGCAATTGGGAATGGCGCACTGTCATACAATACCTCAGGAACTGATAACACAGCACTTGGATATCGTGCACTTTATCAAAACACCACAGGTAATTATAACATAGCAATTGGAAATGCTGCACTGTCTTGGAACATCACAGGTACTTATAACACAGCAATTGGAAATGCTGCACTTAGATTAAACACAGGAGCTAATAACACAGCAAGTGGGAATGGTGCACTTTCAGTCAACACCACAGGAAATTATAATACAGCAATTGGTGTTCGTGCACTGTCGTACAACGCCACAGGAAATTATAACACAGCAATTGGGGTTGGTGCAGATGTTTCTGTTGATGGATTAACCAATGCTACTGCCATCGGTAATGGTGCAATAGTAGCTGCAAGTAATAGCATTCAGTTAGGAAATGGAAATGTTACCAATGTGAAAACCAGTGGTACAATAACTGCGGGTGCGGTTACTTATCCTAATACTCATGGAACAAATGGACAAGTTTTAAGTACTACAGGAAGTGGAACATTAGCCTGGACAACAACATCTGCGCCTACTGGTGCATCAACATCAGCACAAGGTATTATTCAATTAGCAGGTGATTTAGGTGGAACAGCAAGTTCACCAACTGTGAATACTATAGGCGGTGTATATTCTTCTACTATTTCAAATTTTGATACAAGAATTACTGGTAATACAAATAGTATAACCAGTAACACAGCTGATATTATAAGTTTAAATAGTAATTTAAATAATAAGCAAAATATTTTAACAGCTGGGTCGGGAATTATAATAAGTCCTGGTAATGGTGAGGTGGTCGGGGATATTATCTCAATTTCAACAATTGAGTCTTCTAAATTAATTGGTACAGATATTGAAACTGTTGGAACCATCACTAGTGGTGTATGGAGCGGAACAGCGGTAGCAGTTGAAAAGGGAGGAACGGGTGCTACAACAGCAAGTGCGGCAAGAACAAATTTAGGATTAGAAATAGGTGCCAATGTACAAGCACCATTAACAGCAGGAACTAGTTATATTGTACCCAATGCTTCCATAACAGGAGCCACCAACACGAAACTAACCTATGATGCAAAAGGGTTAGTAACAGCAGGATCGGCTGCCACTACAGCAGATATTGCAATAAGTACGAATAAAAATTATGTAACCGATGCGCAGTCAGGTGTGCTATCTAATACATCAGGAACAAATACGGGTGATCAAACAATAACATTAACCGGAGATGTAACAGGAACTGGTACTGGAACATTTGCATCTACTTTAGCTAATAGTGGAGTAAGTGCAAATAGTTATGGATCATCAACATTAATCCCAACATTTACAGTAGATGCAAAAGGAAGATTAACAACTGCAAGTACTGCAAGTATAATTGCAGATGCTGGAACATTAACTGGTACTTCATTAAACGCAACATTAACAGGTTCTAGTTTAACGAGTGTTGGAACCATCACTAGTGGTGTATGGAGCGGAACAGCGGTAGATGTAGCACATGGAGGAACTGGATTAACTGCAATAGGATCCGCTAATCAAGTATTAACATCTACAGGTAGTGGAACTTTAACCTGGACAACTGCATCTGCGCCTACTGACGCATCAGTATCAGCAAAAGGTATTGTGCAATTAGCAGGTGATTTAGGTGGAATAGCAAGTTTGCCAACAGTAAATACTGTAGGTGGTGTAAATTCTTCTACTATAAGTTCAAACAATGCATTAGTTACAGCAGCGACAAATAACAATACAAATAGTGCAATCGTAAGAAGAGATGGGACTGGTAGTTTTTCTGCAGGAACAATAACTGCAGCATTGACAGGAAATGTAACAGGTAATGTAACTGGGAATCTTACTGGTAATGCAACAACGGCAACACTAGCAACTAACGCAACAACGGCAGGAAATATAACTGCAACAAGTAATACAACATTAACTTCCTTATCAAATTTAAATACGGTTGGAACTATCACTAGTGGTGTGTGGAGTGGAACGGCTGTTGAAATAGCAAATGGTGGGACAGGATCTACGACAAAAAATTTCGTTGATTTAACTAGTGTTCAAACAGTTGCTGGAGCTAAAACATTTAATAATGCAATTTCTGGTAGTAATACATCTAACCCAACAATTGCGGGATTTTCAGTAAATATAAATACACAAACAACTAATTACACATTATTAGCAAGTGACAATGGTAAAATAATTAATTTCACGAATAACGGCGCTATCACACTTGCACTTCCTGTGTTAACCGCTGGGTTTAATTGTATGATTATACAATCTGGATCGGGAGTAATTACATTAACTGGATCCTCGACTACAGTTAAAAATAAAAATTCATTTACAAAAACGGCCGGAGTTAATTCCATTGTTACTATTATTTATCTTGCCACCAATACTGCTATTACTATTGGCGATATGTCAAATTAATAAAAAATAAATGTTGAAATCATTTCTATATATATTATTTTTTTTCTCTTTTGCTTTTGACGGGCTAGCGCAAATAAATTTTGCACCATTAAGAGGGTATAATTATTATCCACCGATTTTAGCTCAAACTACTGATGCAAGTTCTATTTCGTATAATTCAGCTACTAGTGGTGGAAGTGTAACTTCAAATGAAGGATATGTAATCACTGCTAAAGGTGTTGTATGGAGTACTACTCAAAATCCAACTATTGTGTTAGCTACAAAAACTTCAGAATCAAATCCTACTATTTTAGGTGATTTTACAAGTAATATTACAGGATTAAATCCTGGAACTACTTATTATGTTAGATCATATGCGACTAGTAGTTCAGGGACTGGGTATGGTGCTCAAATAAGCTTCAATACCTTAACAACTGTTCCAACATTAGCCGCCACTTATCCATTTGCAAACATCACTAATACTACAGCATATGGTAAAATTAATGTTACTTCAAATGGTGGGGCAGCTTTAACTGCTGTAGGTTTATGTTGGAGTACAACCTTCACTCCAACAACTAATGACAATAAAGTAACAGGATATCCTGGATTGGGAATATCAGACTTTACGTTATCTGGATTAACAGCTGGACAAACCTATTATGTAAGATCATATGCAACAAATATTAACGGAACGAGCTATGGAACTCAGGTCCCTTTACTATTAGTGCCACTTGGTAGTCGCTACTTAGGAGGTATCCTCTATTATACTTTAGAAGCTGGAGACCTTGGTTATGATCAAAACCAAGTTCATGGATTAATAGCATCTGAGTATAACATAGATCCTTTAGGCAATGACTCGTATACTTGGCATAATACTAACGCTGCAAATAAAGATATTTATACTGGGGCTAATGCTACTGCAATTGGAACTGGGTTGACGAATACTGATATTATTATTGCTTCTCAAGGAACTGGCAATTACGCAGCCTATTTAGCTAGAGCTCATAATGGCGGTGGTTATACCGATTGGTTTTTGCCAAGCACGTATGAAATGTTGAAAATGGTTGTTAATAAGAGCAGTTTTTCTGCTCCCTATAACACGCTGTTAAATAATTTCTTTTGGACTTCAACCGATGGTAGCAATCCTAATGCTACTAGAATCACTTTTACAGATCTATTGATACGCTCCTATGAAAAATATAATCCACAAAGAATTCGGGCCGTTAGGGCTTTTTAATTATTTTTTCCGACACAACACTGTGTGAGGAAAACACCACCTAAATTCGACTCAAATCGGTTGATTTCGGTTTTGTCAAAACATAACCCATTACAAATCAACACCTTAATTTTCTCAAAAAATCTTCATAACCCTGAGGTCACGAGTTCAAATCTCGTTCTCGCTACATGAAAATCAAGGACTTACGTTAAATCGTGGGTCCTTTGTTGTTTCTGCGTGAGGTTTTGCGTGAGGTTTTGCGTGAGGTTTTAATGAATTGTTTTGGATAAAACAACTTAAGGTAATCAGTTTGCATCGCTATAGCATGGTCAATATGTGCGTTTTCTCCACTAAACCTTAAATATGTATGATTTTGATAAGGGGAATGCTAAAATAGTAGGCTGTTTGTAGTAATTTGTAGGGGTATTGCCATCATTTAAAAGTGCTTAAATTGACTGAAACCATTTTTTTTATTATTTGGACCACACGATTGCGAACCGACGGCCCTATTCTTGTAAGGCATAAAATAAATGCTAAATAGGTTGTCTATGAAGAAGTTTATTTATTTAATAGCAGGCTTGCTTTTGTTTTCCGGTGAATTATACAGCCAGTCTTATGGATTGCAATTTTCCAGTCATGAAGCAATACCTGAAAAACGGACTTCTCTGAATTTAATACCTGAAGAATCCCTATTTTTAAACGAAGACACTCAAATATCTTTTGATCTTAAATTTGTACCTGGCCTTAATGCCTATTTTGGTTATATATTAAGGGTAATAACTACCGATAACCAGAACATAGATATTGTATCTGTCGATAAATTTGGAAATTTTAATTTTGTTATCGGAGAATCTTTTTCTTATTCTTTTAAAATTGATTCTTCCAGTCTGTTTGGTAAATGGAATCATTGTGAAATTCGGTTTGATAAAATTCTGAAGGAAGTAAGTTTTTTCTTGAACAATCGTTTAGTAACCAAAAGCAAACTAAACTTTACCAATGCTACCTGTTGTAAAGTTTTTTTTGGAATTAGCAACCTGCCACTATATAAAACAATTGATGTTCCTCCTATGTATCTTAAGGATATTGATATTTCACAAAATAAAAAAAGAAAATATTTTTTTCCTTTGTCAGAGACTAGCGGTAGCAAGGCATTGGATATAGTTCAAAATGAAGTTGCAGATATAAAAAACCCCCTTTGGGTTGCGCCCCAACATCTTCATTGGAAACATCTTCAAACATTTCAAACCACCGCTACCCCCAGCGTTGCATTTGATAAAAAAAATGAAATATTGTTTATTATTTCAGTTGATACATTGTATCAATTTTCTTTTAAAACAAATCAACTATCAGGCGCTAAACTTTCAAAAAGTCGGCAGACTTTACCTGCAGGTAATCAATCAATTTTTGATGACAGATTTAATACGTTGTATAATTTATATATAGACGAAAAAACCGTATCAGCCTATGATGCCGTAGACAATTCCTGGAAGTTAAATTTCTCAGCAAAACCAAAACTTACAGAGTTTTGGCATGCTAATAAGTTTATTTCAGATGTTGATAGCGCTCTTTATATTATTGGTGGTTATGGCATGCTTCATTACAAAAATTTTGTTCAACGATATAGTTTTCGGGATAGAATATGGGAGGTTTTACCAACCCAAGGTGCTTTTTTCATGCCCCGCTATCTTTCGGCTCTGGGAACTAATGCTGCCAACGATACTGCTTATATTATTGGAGGCTATGGAAGTAAAACGGGAGATCAGAGAGTAAGGCCTAAATATAATTTTGAATTAATGACTTATAGTGTTAGCGACCGTAAGTTCAATCAGATTTATAATTTCAAACAGCCCGAAAAAGAATTTTGTTTTGCCAATAGTCTCATTATTGACGATAAAGCCAATCAATTTTATGGATTAATATTTCCTATTGACAGGTTTAATTCCCATCTGCAGTTGATAAGGGGTTCCCTGAGTTCACCTGAGTATGAGTTTTTGGGCGACAGTATTCCATATTCTTTCCATGATATCGAATCTTTTGCTGATTTATATTATTGCCCCTCAAGTAAAAAATTAGTTGGAGTAACTTTATTAAGTGATAAGAATAAATTAACTAGCATAAAGATATTTACAATTGACTTTCCACCCAACAAGCTAATTATAACTCAACCAGTTAATGCCAGTGTCAAATCGATCTATTGGTTCTTTGCATTCCTGTTCACGTCCGTCTTGATGATAATAATTATTTTTCTTATTCAGAAAAGGCGAAAACAAAATCAGCCACCTGTTATTGATACAACACTGCCTATTATACAATCTAAACCTTCTTTTCAATCATTGGCTGTTGAAGACACCTTATCAAGTCATGGTTTGTACGAGAATGTAAAGGTATCATCTGCTATTTTTCTTTTTGGTCATTTTGAAGTAATTGATAAGGAAGGAAACGATATCACCCGGCAGTTTACCCCGCTTCTTAAGGAGATATTTCTAATGATACTTATGTTCACTTTTAGAGATGGCAAAGGCGTTTCTTCGGATAAACTATATGAAACAATATGGGTTGATAAACCAATAAAAGATGCCAGAAATAATTTTTCAGTGAATATTGCAAAACTGAAATCAATACTCGAAAAGGCAGGTTCCACTAGTATTTCCAAAGAAACAGGAAAATGGAGATTTGAAATTTTAAACAACTCTATTAAACTGGACTACCAGCAATTTTTTAAGCTGGCCAATGAAAAACCAACCTCTATAGATAAAAATTATATAATCGAATTGCTGGCCATAATCAACAAAGGTGCTTTTTTAAGAGAGGCACAATACAACTGGTTGGATGACAGTAAGGCAGCAGTGAGTGACTTTGTTATTAATACCATCCTTTCCTATACATTAAAAGCCAGTTTGCAATCAGAACCGGATTTTATACTAAAATTAGCGAATTGTATTTTTCAATTTGATCAAATGAATGAAGAAGCACTGGAGCTAAAATGCCGTTCCATGATTATACTTGGAAGACATGGTTTGGCTAAAGAGACCTATTTGAATTTCACCAAGGAATATACTAAGAATTACGGACAGGATTATGTAAGAACCTATGCGGAAATAATCGGGTAATAATCTGAATCCTATTTTACAATTTTCACAGAAAGTCCTAAAAAAAGTAGCATTAATTTGTTCATTAGTTGATTAATTAGTTCTGCTATTAATCTTGCAAACGTTACTTAGAGTAAAATCTCTAACTAATGATTGTCCGTATTAAATATTTACCCGCTACTATTTTAATTAGAAAGTCCTTTTCTTATCACACACACTCGAAAGTCGTAAATAGTGTACTCAACGTATTGTTGTCTATTTGTTTGAGCAACATATGTATTGCACAAAATACTAAATTGCCAGTTTCAGGCCTAGACTATATAGACCCTACCATCGGAAATGTAGGTCAATTATTGGAGCCAACTAGGCCAACTGTACAATTACCCAATCAACTAATTAGGTTTACACCACAAAGAAAGGATTTTTTAGACGACCAGATTTCTACTTTCCCATTTACAATTGTTTCTCATCGGCAGGGTCAGGTTTTTTCTTTAAAGCCTTCAATTGGAGCATTAACAGATAAAAGCTGGATGGCTAAAATGACCTTTGACCATGCGCTTGAAATTAATAGGCCATGGTATTATTCCACCTATTTAGTGGATGATGAGGTTAAAGTAGAGTTTACAGCAGGTAAAAAAACTGGGTTTTATCGATTTTCATTTCCTAATGTAAAAAGCAAGGCAATACTATTGGGGGTATATAATGGCGGAAAATCATCTTTTAATTTTATATCGGCCACTGAAATTTCAGGAATGGAGACATACCATGAAGACATTAAAGTATTTATGTATGGAGTTTTTAGTGTTGCCGGAACTCCTGGGGTTCTTATAAAAAATAAGCTGTTGCAAGAAAGAATCGTTGATGGGGAAAGTGTAAAAGCGTATATCTGCTTTCCGGAATCAACCAGAGAAGTAGAATTTAAATATGCAATTAGTTATATAAGTGTAGATCAAGCAAAAAGAAATTACGAAAAGGAAATTAGTAGAAGTAGTTTTCAATCTGTAATGGATGCAGGTAAAATGGCTTGGAGTTCTGTAATGTCGCAAATAAAAGTGGAGGGTGGTACAGAAGCGCAGAAACGATCTTTTTATACGGCTTTATACCGAAGTTATGAGCGTATGGTTGATATTACAGAGGACGCATCTTATTATAGCGGGTTTGATAAAAAAATTCATAAAGATACTCGCCCCTTTTATGTAGACGATTGGGCTTGGGATACTTACCTTGCACATCACCCCTTGCGTACCATTTTAAATCCTTCGATGGAAGAAGATATGCTACACTCTTATGTACGCATGTATGAGCAAAGTGGCTGGATGCCAACATTTCCTTTGTTATATGGCGATCATGCTTGTATGAATGGGTTTCATTCTTCCATTACTTTTTTAGATGCTTACAGAAAGGGATTGAAAAATTTCGATATTGAAAAAGCATATCAAGGTATGCGAAAAAATGCAACGGAAGCTACTATGTTACCATGGCGAAATGGTGAAAAAACAGTACTTGACGATTTTTATCATCAAAAAGGGTATTTCCCTTCATTAGCAAAGGATGAAAAAGAAACTGTATCTGAGGTACACAACTTCGAGAAAAGACAAGCTGTTGCAGTTACGCTAGGAAACAGTTACGATGATTGGGCATTGGGGCAATTAGGTAAAGATCTAAATAAAAATGATGCAGATATCTTTCAATCAAGAGGATATAATTATAAAAATTTATGGAATAGTGAAAAGCAATTTTTTCTTCCAAAAGATAATAAAGGTAATTGGGTTAATATAGACCCAAAATTTGATGGAGGAATGGGTGGTCGGGAATACTATGACGAAAATAATGCATATACTTATTTGTGGCAGGTACAACATGATATTCCTGGGTTGATAAAATTAATGGGCGGCAACGATTCTTTTGAAGAAAAACTTGATCAATTATTTCGTGAAGGGCTTGGCCGTTCAAAATATGAATTTTGGAGTAAGTTTCCTGATGCTACTGGATTAGTAGGTCAGTATTCAATGGGCAATGAACCAAGTTTTCATATTCCATATCTGTATAATTTCACAAAATCTCCCTGGAAAACACAAAAACGAATCAGATTTCTTTTAGATGCTTGGTTTAAAGATAATATTTACGGAATACCAGGTGATGAAGATGGAGGTGGGATGTCGGCTTTTGTTGTTTTTTCTTCTTTGGGTTTTTATCCTGTAACGCCAGGTTTGCCAGTTTATACAATTGGGAGTCCATTGTTCAGTAAAGTAACCATCGACTTGCCCAACAAAAAACAATTTAAACTCACAGCTAATAATTGCTCAGTTGTAAATAAGTACATACAAAGTTCGAAATTGAACGGAATGGTATTAAAAAGCACTTGGTTTACACATGAGCAATTAATGTCCGGAGGTCATCTTGAATTAGAAATGGGACCGATACCCAACAAAAAATGGGGTGTTCAAGAAGACTCAATAAAAATCATACTTAAAGAATAGCAAAAACACCTAAAAAGCACAAAATGAATATAATAATTAAAACAATTCACCATTAATTTAGATATTAATAAGTTTATTAATCCATTTATTAAGTCGCTAGCTATAATTTCGTTCTATACTCATAAAACTGATTGCCGTATGAAAAAATTATTGTTTATTCTCCTTATACTGGGCACATCTACATTTACCAATGCACAAACCAAACCAGTAAGAGGAACTATAACTGATGCACAAGGGATTCCAATGGAAGGGGTTTCAATTTTTGTAAAGTCTAATCCCAGCAATAAAGTTTTATCAAATGCAAAGGGTATTTTTCAAATTAATTTATTGGATTTTGACAAGGGTGTACTTGTTTTTTCTTTTGTAGGGTATGAAAATCAGGAAGTTATAGTAAAAAATCGTCCAGTAATTAACATAGCGCTCAAAATTAATCCAGCGGAATTAAATGAAGTAGTTGTTGTAGCTGCATTAGGTATTACTCGAAAACAAAAATCTGTAACTTATGCATCACAAACAGTAGATCCTACAACATTAACCGAAGCAAGGGACTTGAATTTTTTAAATGGATTAACTGGTAAAGTAGCTGGATTGCAAGTAACAGGTACAGGACAACCTGGGTCTAGTGTCAGGCTTACTTTACGTGGAGACAATTCATTTTCAGGCAATAATCAGCCGTTAATGGTAATTGATGGAGTTCCCGTTGACAATCCGATTGGAACAAATGGCAATCTTGACTATGGTAATCCAATTTCTAATATCAATCCTGACGATATAGAATCCATCACAGTGTTGAAAGGACCTAATGGTGCAGCATTATATGGTGCAAAAGCAGCAAATGGGGCTATTTTGATAACGTTGAAAAAAGGCAAAACTGGTGGAGACGGAACCCTGGGTATTGATTTTAATCAAAGTGTCCAAGGGTATAAGGTTACTGCGTTTCCGGATTACCAAAACGTGTATGGAGAGGGATCTGGGATGCGATTAGCTCAGAATAATGGTAATACTATCAATAGGAATAACGGAGGGGTTAATATGGGAAGTTTTAACCAAAGCTGGGGTGCACCTATGTTGGGTCAGCCTTATAATTCTTTTAGTGGAGTGCCGATACCAGAAGGATATGTTCCACAATCTAATAATGTGAGTGATCTATATCAAACGGGTTTTACTAGTTCATCAAATCTTTCTATTAGTAAGTCAGATGCTAACTCTGCATTTAGGTTATCGTACGGTTTTACAAATGGAAATGATGTTGTTCAAAATGTTAACCTTATTAAGAAACACAACCTTTCTATTTCAGCTACCAGAAATTTAGGTAAAATTTTTAAGGTGGAAACAAGGGTAAATTATACCAATTGGAACACAAAAAACAGAATGCTTAAAAATTTGGATCCAGGAAACCCTTTAGCTGCTTATGTTTATATGGCACGAAGTACCAGACTAGATGCATTTCTACCATTTAGAGACGAATTTGGTAATTCTCCTATTACTAATCAAGTAAATAATACGGAAAACCCATATTGGTCTATTAATGCGAATTCTAATGAAGATACCCGTAGCGCAATTAATGGTGCAATTGTAGCTACTGCAAATATTACAACAGGTTTAAAATTGAGAGGACAGGTAGTGGCGGACATGTCAACAGTAGATAATTATGTGCATAAAGAGCTTGGAGGAAGATTGGTTCCATTGGGCAGCTATTCTAATTTATTGTCTCGACAAAACAACATGTTTTATGAGTTATTAGCATTATATACAAAAAAATTAGGTAACGACTTTAATGTAGAAACTTTAGCAGGATTTAGTATAAATGATGTAAACATAATAGCTAGGGCTGCATCAATAAGTGCTTTACTAGTTCAGAATATGCCGAGTATTGGTAATGCTAATTCAGTGCCTACTGCATCAGAATCATTAACAAGATCAAGGCAACAGTCTGCATATGTAAAAGCAACCATCGGATATAAAGAGTTTTTATATTTAGATGTTTCTGGAAGACAAGAATGGTCATCTACCTTGCCTTTGAGCAACAATACTTTCTTTTATCCGGGAATCGGTGCCAACGTAAACTTTTCGCAGTTTATAAACAACAAAAATATTATATCATCAGGTAAGTTAAGGGTTAACTATGCAAGAGTTGGTAACAGCACAAGTCCCTACCAATTAATTAATACCTATAATACATTAGGCTTGTTTTTAGGAAGTCCATTATTATCCTACACCAATCAATTAAAAAATCCTGATTTAAAACCTGAGCAACAAATTTCAAAAGAAATTGGTTTAGAACTAGCGCTATTTAAAAATGCAATTGACTTTAGTGCAACTTATTACAACAATAGCACTATCAATCAAATTGTTAATATACAAACACCTTCGGAAACCGGTTATAATAACAGAATAGTTAATGCAGGAGAAATTCAAAATAAAGGGTTTGAGCTAACAGCAAATGCTACAATTATAAAAAAGAAAAATTTTACTTGGAAAGCGGGATTGAATTTTTCTAAAAACTTAAATGAAGTAGTTTCTATTTTGCCGAATGTAAGTAGAATCATATTGGGAAGTAGGTTAACAACATTCTCGGTTAATGCAATGGTAGGTCAACCTTTTGGTGTCCATCTTGGAAGTGTACCGTATATGATTGGGGATACTACGCTTGTTGCTTCTGCAACCGGTAGAGATATTGTTAACCCAAATCAAATAACGGGTAGTCCACGTCCAGATTGGATTGGGGGAATCTCAAACTCAATTTCATATAAAGGGTTTAATCTTCAGGTTACAGCTACGGTTAAAATGGGGGGTGTTATATTTTCTGAGTCATATGGCAGAGCAGTATTTCAAGGAAACACATTAACTTCTCTTGTGGGAAGAGATGCATTTTTCTTAAGTAATTTTATTTTAGGAGAAAATGATAACGAAAGAAGAAATATAGGTCAAACGGTTGGTTCTAATATAACTCGTTATTTAGATTCAAACCGTGTTAAAGGAGCAGTGTATCCAAATGCTTATATACCCCGAACAGGGCCAGGAGGTGTTTTGTTAACTGATGCAAAAGGAAATCCATTGGTTGGTAATAAATTTTTGGGTTGGATGAATCCAACTACATATGCCAGTGATAACGTTATAAGTTTTGATGCTACTTCTATTAGAATTAGTGAAATAATTTTGGGGTATACCTTCAATAAAAACATTTTTGGTAAAAAGAGTTTTGTCAAAGGTGCTTATGTGGCTTTGACAGGCAGAAATATTTGGCAAATTTACCAAAAAACTCCATTAGGTATTGACCCTGAGTCAGTAACAGGTGCAGGAAATGCAACTATGGGGGTTGAATCCGGTGGATCCTTTCCATATGCAACATTTGGAGCTTCTATTAAATTAAGTTTCTAATTAATTATTAAAACAAAAAAGATGAATAAGGTAATATATTTAATTTTTGTGCTGCTTGTTACAATTAACTTGTCATCTTGTACAAAAAAATTCGAAGAATTAAATACAGACCCCACACAATTTATCAATGCTACTCCTGAGGCTTTACTTGCCGTTTCTGTTAAAAGAACTGGAGATTGGGTTGGATCAACCGGAATTAATAATGGTATTAATGTAAATATGTGGGAAATTGCCAATTTTGGATCGGCAGTTGGAAGATATGCCAACGGAGATCAAGGAGTTTGGCAAAACTTTTATGTAAATATTTTACAAAATATAAATCAAATTGAAACTCAATTTGGCAAAGATACGCTTTATAAAAACAGGGTTCAAATTGCAAGAATTTGGAAAGCTTATGTATATTCAATCTTAACGGGATATTTTGGATCAATCCCCTTGACGGAAGCAAATAACGCTAATTATCTCACTGAAATAAAGTTTGAGTCAGAAGATTCGGCTTACATTAAAATATTGGGGATATTAAAAACAGCCAGTACAACAATTAATGTAAATAGCACAAAAGATAAGTTGGCCTATGATGTTGTATATGGAACTTCAGGCACACAATTACAAAATTGGGTAAAATTTGCAAACACACTTCGATTAAAAATTGCATTAAGAACTAGAAGAAACCTCGGTGCCTTAGCTGATGCAGAAATCAGAGATGTAATGAGCAAAGAAGCTGCTTTAATTGGATCAGAAAATGAAACAGCAAAAGTGGCTTATGAAAATGTAATAGGTAATGAAAACCCCTATTATAAAACTTATATCAGGGCGAATTTTACAAGCTTTTTTCCAAGGATGTCGGATATAATGTTTATGTATTTGAGATCTTATAAGGATCCTAGAATAAACTATTATTTCGATTCTGTAAGGCTTACAAGTAGATTTCGGGTTACTGATACAGTTTTAAATCCAACTAGAGATTCTTTATACGTAATCAATTATCCCATTCCACACTACGGAATTGTAAAATCAAAGATACTTTTACCTGGTTGGACGCCTCAGCTTACAGGTGGAGTAGATCCACAATTGGCTGCAGCAAATAATGGGGGGATAAACGGTGTTAGTGCATATTCAATGTTTTCATCTAGTATTCTTAATAATCCTAGTAGACCACTCATTGTACTAAGTTTTGCGGAAGCACAGTTTTTAAAGGCGCAAGCAAGAATCCAGAATCTTGGTGGTAATCAAACAGCAGAAAATTATTATACCTCAGGTATTGATGCCAATTTTGCTTTTTGGGGAATTCCTTCTTCATTAAGGGATACTTATAAAGCTGGAAATGGAGTAAAATTTGGTACTACAGGTAGTGGTTTGTGGAATTATCTTCATTTGGTAAATGCTAATATACCTGCAGGTGATATCAATAAAATATATCACCAGTTATGGTTGAATTATTTCCCCGATCAGCCTTTTGATGGCTGGTGCTTACAACGACAAACTAGGGTGCTAAATTTATCCCCCCATACTAATCCTAGTTATGCATCATTACTATTTCAAGATATTCCAGGTCGTGGATTTTATCCTTCTTCAGTTAGTACGCTAAATCCAGTTGGATATGATGGTGCGCTAAAACAATTAGGTATTCCAAACTACACTGAAGAAACGACTAACCCTTATAATAATTTAAAGTTTGCAATGCCGTATAAAGTGCCTGATTTTAATGCCATGAGCGTTTATTATGATCTATCTGGTATGAATAAATGGTATGGGACTACTATAGAATCAGTCAGGGCAGCTGGATTGGCATCCGGGTTTACTGTAAATGTTACTAAAACTTATAAACCATAGTTATGAGAAAAATAGATATTTTATTATTTATAATAGCGGCACTTAGTATTTTTTCTTCTTGTACAAAAAAGGGGGATGCACCTTCGGTAGCGGATAATATATTAAACTACACAATAAACGAAATACCTGTTACCACAGATTATACTGTTGGTGCATTTTATTATAATTTTACTACATTTAATACTTCCACTGTTCAAGTACCCACTGTTGGAAAGTATAGTATGGTTAATGGGGTAGTTCCTTCAGTTGTGATGACCAATCACATTCAACAAGCCAAGCGTGGAGGAATTGATTATTTCCTTTTTCCTGTAAGATCTGTAAGTAGAGACTTGATAAATTTCAGGACAGATTCATCTACCGTTAAATCTTTCTTAGATGTAAATACAGATAATTTAAAATTTGCTTTAGCATATAATTTTTTAAATACAACTTTTGCAATTTCAACTACTGATCCTCTAGAAAATAACGGAGTAAAATTGGAGCAATTTTTTCAAGACATCATTAAAATGGTGCCACAAATGAAAAATGCAAATTATATTAAAGTAAACGGTAAGGCACTTTTATATATAATGAATGCACATTTATTGTTTTCTAATGATAATATTAAAATCTATACCACTTTAAGAAGTAGGTTAAGCGCATTGGGTATAGAATTGTATATTGTAGGAATGCAAGAAAGATGGTCACCACCTGCAAGATATCCTTTCAGATTTCAAGGTTGCGTAGATGCTATTTACCATCAGAGTTATAGTTCACAATTGACAGATTGGGACAGATGGTGGTTACTTCCTCAAACAATCGATCAGAACTGGAAATATTCTAAAGAGTATTTTGCTTCAAATATGGGAGGCATTGATTACGTTCCAAATATTACACCGGCTTATGACTGGAAAATTTTACAACCAACTGCAGTTTCACCAAACTATCCCAGGACAGATGGAGGAAAAATGTATAAACAATTGTGTAATGTAGCTAAAATGAACGCTAGCAAAACAACGCGTTTGATACTAATAGATTCTTGGAATAAATGGGATGAGGATATGCAATTGGAGTCTTCGGTTTCGTATGGCGACTTGTATTTGAATATTACAAAACAACAGTTTAAGAAGCCCTAGCATAAAAAATAGAGCTATTCAGTAATTCAAAAGTCTTCCATATTTATTTCTATGAAAAGCTTACAAATAATTATTGTTGTTACTTTTTTTTTAGTTGTTATTGGTTATTCTAAAAATATTAATGATAATAAAACTTTATTTGTTAAAGAAGTTATATATGATGAAAGTGGGTGTAATTATAAATCGTACAGAAACCTTGTAATGGCAGGTTACCAAGGTTGGTTTACTGCAGAAGGTGACGGTGCTGAAAGAGGTTGGCGACACTATGAAAAGAAAAGTTGCGGTGGTTTTGCCCCTGGCTGTACCTCTGTTGATCTTTGGCCAGATATGAAGGAATACTCAAAACAGTATAATACTCCTTTTTCTTTTGTCAATGGTGACAATGCAAAACTATTTAGCCCTATAGATGAAGAAACGGTTGATCTCCATTTTAAATGGATGAAAGAATATGGCATTGATGGGGTTTTTATGCAAAGATTTGTAAATGAAGTAAAACAATCAAATCCTAAAGGGAAAGCACATTTTAATAAAGTGCTACAAAATGCATTAAACGCTGCGAATAAATACAATAAGGCTATTTGTGTTATGTATGATTTAAGTGGTTGTACTAGTAAAGATTTAGGTTATATTCAACAAGATTGGGAGGAATTGCAGCGCTTATTTTCGCTTTTTAGTAATACCATAAATCCAAATTATTTGAGACATAATAAAAAACCATTATTGGCATTATGGGGTGTTGGTTTTAAGGTTGGTAGAAAATACACAATTGCGGATGTAAACAATTTAATTGAAAAAATTAAAGGACCTACTAAAAAAGTTTCAATCATGTTGGGCGTTCCATACTATTGGAGAACTTTAACGAAGGATACAGAAAATGATACTAGCTTGCATGCGGTAATTAAAAAATGCGATATAATAATGCCTTGGGCTGTTGGAAGGTATAATCAAAATAATTATGAAAAAGTAGCCCTGAATTCATTACCGAAAGATATTCAATGGTGTAAAGACAATAAAGTTGATTATGTTCCTATCATTTTTCCCGGATTTAGTTGGGGGAATTTAAAAAATAATACCGCCATTTATAATTACATTCCAAGAAATGGAGGTGATTTTTTATGGAAACAAGTTGCGGGTGCAAAATTTGCTGGTGCTCATTCTTTGTATGTGGCCATGTTTGATGAACTAGATGAAGGGACAGCTATTTTCAAATGCCTAAGAGAGAATGAGTTACCGATGAATGCCAAAAATAAATTCGTAGGCCTGGAAAATAATCTGGATTCAGATTATTATTTATGGCTCACAGGAAAAGCTGGCAATTGGTTTCATGGCCAAGCTGGATATTCAGATATTAAGCCTATTAGATACACCTTGCATTGATTTTTTTAAACTTATCTCAAATAAATTACCATCATAAAAATCAAACATATATAC
>Ga0255104_1000150_pt1 | contig 19228 bp, 15 predicted proteins | sample Law_Cont_RepC_0h_FD_188446 | JGI IMG/M metagenome (GOLD analysis project Ga0255104, IMG submission 188446) | Freshwater microbial communities from St. Lawrence River, New York, United States - Law_Cont_RepC_0h | ecosystem: Environmental > Aquatic > Freshwater > River | place: USA: New York... | reverse complement strand
TAGCAATTGTTGACCCCCCCGGCTGCTTACCGATTTACTTGAGTTTAACTAGCCAACATAAAGAGATTAATAAAAAAAATGTAGCCAAGATGACAGCTTTAACTGTCTTTATTATTCTTGTAGTTTCACTTTTTCTCGGAGATAAAATCTTAAATATCTTTGGCATTTCTATGCCAAGTTTTCAGATTTGCGGCGGTATACTTCTTCTGATCATGGCCATATACATGATGTTAGGACGAAATCAAGTTATGGAATCTACACAAAATAATAAATCAGAAAAAGAATTAATTGCCTTTGTCCCACTTAGTATTCCGCTCTTAGCAGGGCCCGGCGCGATTAGTAATATGATTATTGCTGCTCACCAAGCCCCTAATTTTGTAAATCTATCTTTTCTTGTGCTCCCATGTATTTTCGTGTCTCTAACAATTTGGCTTACCTTAAGTTTTGCTGAAAGCATCTCTAAAGTGATTGGTGCAGTAGGTACTAAAATAGTTACCCGTGTCATGGGTTTACTGCTAGGTTCCATGGCGATTGAGTTCATTACGCGGGGCGTATTAGATATTATTGCGTAATGCTTTATGAAGCAAATTCGTAAACTTAAGTTGCGCTCTCAGACACATTACGCTCTTTTCCGTGCTGACTTGCCTTTTAAACCCAAAGTGGAAAAAGATAAAACAAAGTTTAAAAGGCAGTCAAAACATAAAGCCAAACTTGATTAGCTATTTTTTCTTTTTCTTATTTTTTTGTCCGCATGACATCCAACAACCCAACTTGCCATCTTGAAAAGCATAACGACCAATAATTAAGAGAATGGTCGCAAGAAGAACCTGTTGGAATAGAAATATAGGCAAATTAAATGATGTAACTCCATCATAAACGCAATGATATTCATATGCTGCAGTGGGAACGTAAGAAAAGGACAAAGCAAAGACTAATAAAGCTAATATGTTGTAAGTACATTGTTTCATTTTTGAGCCCTTAGATATTTAAAAATGTTTAAATTACAAAAAAACTAATATATAGTATTTTTTACTTAAATTAACATAAAATTTAAAGAGATATTCATGTCAAACGACCATCATTCGGACCACTCTGAAACACACTTTACCTCAACAGCAGTAGTTCGCGATATCGTTATTGGTATGGCGGACGGACTGACTGTTCCATTTGCTCTGGCTGCAGGCTTATCTGCAGCTGTTGATTCATCAGCGATTATTGTAACAGCAGGTCTAGCTGAAGTTGCGGCAGGCTCAATTGCAATGGGCCTGGGTGGTTATCTTGCTGGGAAAACAGATATTGAACATTATGATTCTGAATTAAAACGTGAAGCTTATGAAATTAAGCATTTGCGTGAGCATGAAATTTTAGAAGTTCAGGAAATACTTTCAGAATATGGGCTCAAAGGGAGTGCGCTTAAAGCAGTGGTTAAGTCCATCACTTCTAATCGTGAACGTTGGCTAAAATTCATGATGAAATTTGAATTAAATTTAGAAAGGCCTGATCCGAAAAGAGCAGTGACCAGCGCGGCTACTATTGCAATCGCTTATATTATAGGGGGACTCATTCCATTGATGCCTTATATCTTTATATCTGACATTATGCCCGCTCTAAAAATGTCGGTCATAGCAACAAGTATTGCACTCGTACTTTTTGGTTGGATTAAAGGTCGCTTCACAGGGGTGAGTCAAGGACGTTCAGCGATGCAAACACTTGTGATTGGGGCCTTAGCTTCTTCGGCTGCTTTTGGCTTAGCTCATCTATTTTCTTAAATAAATAACTATTTATTTACAATTGCAGCAATTCCACCTGTGTAATATGGGCTGGAAAATAACACTTTTTTTGATCGTTCTTCAGTAATAGTTATGCATGCGCCAATCATATCTACTTTCTTTGAGGCTAATGCTGGAATCAATGAGCCAAATTCCATATTAACTATTTCTAATTTTTTATTAAGTTTTTTAGCTACCAGTGATGCAATTTCTATATCCATGCCTACCACTTTCTGAGATTCATCAACAAATGAAAAAGGTTCGGTCACTGATGAAGTGCCAAACCTCAATGAACCATTATTGCCTGTTTCTATTAGGGGCATTGCTTTGGGCTGCCCTTCTTTTGGCAACCAACGCTTAAGCATCAGCTCATAATCGCCACTTGTTTTTAAGCCGTTTACAACATCATCGATCGTATTTTTTAAATCACTATCCTCTAGCCGAACTGCAAATCCATAATCATCCTTGGTGATCATTTCGGGAAGTACAGTTAAGCCAGGATTTTTTGCTGCTATATTCCTTAATATTGGTTCATCATAGGCTGCAGCATCAACTTTTCCATGCTTAACAGCAATGGCCGCATCAAGAACTGAATTGTAATATTGAAATTTTGCATTTGGAAATACTGATAATACAAGCTTATCAGCGACTGTCCCTGTCGGAATTCCAAATTCTTTATCATTTAATTGCTTAATATTAGTAATAACAACTTTTTCTTTATCGCTGCACCCAACTACTATTATGGATAAAAATAATGCAAAGAAAAAAAATATTAATAATTTAAATTGCTTGCTCATGATTTGCTCTCTATGAATCAATAATCGATTTATTACTTTAATTTATAAATAATAGCTCTAGTCTATTTTGATTGTCTGCCCATTTGAACTCAACAACCTCAGTAAATTTATGAATAATTTTTAATCCAATATCGTCTTCTAAATCTTTATTGTCTAATGGATTAAATTTCTTACCTTTGGTTTGGCAAATTAATGAAAGTTGATTCATTTTTTCAGAATGAGCAATTTCAAGTTCCAATTCAATTTTATTTAAAAAAGGTTTGTATAGAATGAGCAACTCTTCAACTACTCGAAGCAAATTAGCTCGTATTAATTTTGAAATTAATTGCTTTTCACAAAAGCCTTCGATTTCACCATTAAGGGCATAAAAATCAAAATCTTGTGTTTTTATTTGAAATACAAAATTTCTAATGCGATTAATAAATACTTTAGTTCTATCTTTTTTTGGTGCATCAAAAATTTGCTTTGGCGAACCTTCTTCGTAAATAAGGCCCTGATCCATATAAAATACTCGATTTGAAACGTCCCTCGCGAATGCCATCTCATGTGTGACAATAGCCATTGTCATACCTTCTTTAGCTAAACGGCGAATAACTGATAGCACTTCGCTTACCATGGTTGGATCAAGGGCTGAGGTTGGCTCGTCAAATAAAATAATTTCTGGCTCCATTGCAAGACATCGAGCAATAGCCACACGCTGCTTTTGACCGCCGGAAAGCTCGTCTGGATAATTTTCTGCTTTTTCAGCGAGACCAACTAGCCTTAGTAAGTCCATTGATTTATTTTCTGCTTCTTCTTTAGATATGCCCTTAAGCTTGATCGGTCCTAAAGTAAGGTTTTCTAAGACGGACAGGTGAGAAAATAAATTAAATGACTGAAATACCATATTCATTTTCTGACGTATTTTTGATACATCAACTTTTTTATCTAAAATATTTTCGCCATCAATAAAAATACTTCCACTACTCGGCTCATCGAGAAGGTTAAGACATCGAAGAAAAGTGCTTTTACCGGTACCAGAAGGTCCTATAATTGAGACAACCTCACCTTTTTTAATTTCTGTAGAAATATTCTTTAAGACAACTAGATCGCCATATTTTTTAGAAAGATTTTCAACTTTAATCATGATTTTGTTCTAACTTTACGTTTATATTTTGGATCTGTAATTTTTTCGAGGTAATCCAGAGACTGAATGAGAATTAATGAGATTAGGAAATACAAAATCGCAATCATAATAAGCGGGAAAAATGCATCGAATGTTCTGCTCCTAATAATATCGCTCGCTTTAGTTAAGTCTTGGACCGCAATATAACCAACAATAGAGGTCATTTTGACTAATGTGATAATTTCACCTTTATAAATGGGAAGAATTCTTCTGACAGTTTGGGGAAGGATAATATAAATGAAGGTTTTTATTTTATTAAAGCCCATGGCAATACCGGCTTCCGTTTGACCTTTTTCTATTCCCTCGATACCACTCCTAAAGATTTCAGCAGCATAAGCACCGCAATTCATCCCAAATGCAATGGTTGCCACAACAATAGGGCTAATATTTACTGATGCAAACACTACATAAAAAATAATCATCAATATTACAAGAACTGGTGTGCCCCTTAAAATACTGATATATATCTTCGCAGGAATATTTAAGAATTTATTGTTAGACATCCTCAAGAAGCAAATTAAACCTCCCAAAAAAGTACCAAAAATTGTAGCTAAAATTGAAATAATTATTGTAGTTTTTAATCCATCCCAAAGAAGTAAATAACGCTTTTCTTGAATTAAATTACTTTGAAAGTTATTTACCAGCTCTTGTAAAAATGTTGGCGCGGTTGAATCATTCTTTTTTTCTTGCTTAAAGGCAGCAATGTTTTTTTTGAGTGCAAAAGCACTCATCCCAATTTCATAATAAGGTTCGCCGAAGTTAATTTTTTGCTTTCGCTCCTCTGTAAACATCAAAGTAACAGCAATAAAATCAATCTTCCCTGTATTAAGAGAAGGAATAAGACCGCCAAACTCCATATCATCAAATCTAATATCTTTTCCTAGGTACGCTGCAAATCTTTTGGCAAGTTCAATGTTTAAACCAATATTTTCATTATTTCGCAAGGTAACAAATGGAAGTCCACCGTCACTTATATGGCCTGCCACTAATAAACCATTTTTATTTGGAGTATCTATTTTAGGCATATCAGTAATGCCTTTTTTAGTCCATCTTTCGATCATGTCTGCGTATACACCGCTATCTTTAATAGTTTGAAAGAAAGTATTAAATTGCGCATGTAACTCGATATTTTTTTTGTTAAAACCAAAACCTACAGGACTAAATTCAAAAGGCTTGTCTATTACACCTAAGTCAGGATTTAGTTTTAATATTTCTGTGAGTGAAACGCTGTTGTAAATTCCTACATCAACTTTGCCTGATTTCACTCCGAGCAATACATCGGCAGGACTTTTGTATTGCAAAATATCGGCTTCAGGATATTGTTTATGAGCAAATGCATCATGTGTTGAACCCAACATGACTCCAATTTTTTTATTTTTAAGGTCTTCAAGATTAGAAATAGGCTGCATTTCCTCATTCGCATTAGTTTGCAAAGGAAGAAGGAAGTAAAAAATAAGCAAAAATATTTTTATCATTTTTAAGCAGCGTTAATAATTAATTCAACAAGGGAAAAATCATCATCAAATGGTCCGATTTCATTTTTTAAGCTTTTAATTTTTTCTAATACCTTTTCTGACTCAAGTAATCCTAAATTGCTAAAATGTTCTTTCATAAGCTGCGTATAGTCATCTAGGTTCATCTCGTTGCCATCTTTTTGTGTAATTTCATAAACTCCATCACTAAACACATAAAGCTTATTAAAATTATTTAAAGGCACGGTGCTTTCATTAAAAATGATATCCGGCATCATACCAATTGCTAATCCTCCAGAAGATAAAGTTTGAAGTGTCTTATTGTTTAAATCATTTCCCGTAAATAAAATTGCATGAGGATGGCCCGCACTCGAAAAAATTAATTCATGATTTTTTTTCTTATAGACGCCATACCAAATTGTAAAATATTTATTATTCTGTTCTTCCATGGGAAAGGCTTCGTTTAATCCCTTTAGAACAGAGGCTGGGCTTCTAAAATTAGTGTCAGTGAGAGATTGAGAACGAATCGCATTAATAGCAGATATGCATAAGATTGCAGCTCCCACACCATGGCCACAAACATCGACTAAATATATGCCCAAGTGGTCTTCATCAATCCAATGATGTCCGAGAGCATCCCCTCCTAGAGATGAACACGGGATGTGTTGCCAAGAAGTATTCACTTTACCCTCTAATGGTAATGGCAATAAACTCCTAATATAGATAGCTGCCTCATTAATTTCTTCTGCAAGTAATCGCTGGCTTTCAATTAACTCTCTTTTTTGACGATAAAGTTCAATATGCGTTTTTATTCTAGCTATTGCGATAGGGGGGCTTACAGGCTTTGTAATGTAATCGACTGCCCCTAATGAAAGGCCCAAGGCTTCATCCTGTGTTTCAGCTTTAGCAGTTAGAAATATAATAGGTATTTGATTAGTTTTTTCATCTGCCTTAAGCCGCTTACAAACTTCATAACCATCCATTTCTGGCATCATGATATCTAATAAAATTAGATCTGGCTGAGGATCTGTAAAAGCTATTTTTAAAGCTTTTTCGCCGCTTGTTGCTGCTTTTACTTTGTAGTCATCTTGAAGGAGCCCGCTCATTAATTGAAGATTTGCAGGTGTATCATCTACCACTAATATAGTTGGTTTTGTAATCATTATTTAATTAACTTTTCATTTGTTAAACTTAATGCTAATTCGAAATCAAAATTTTGTAACGCATCAGAAATTTTACTAAACATTTCTTTGCCAAAATATTGAATAAAAACTTCTTGTGACTTTTCAAGTAAATCATTTGCTTCTGTATCGTCATTTGCTAATAATTCTGATAATTTATTAATTAATGGTTTAATTTGGCTATCGTCAAAAGTTGCTGTTGAAGTTAATTTTTTATCTTCTGGCAAAGTTTTTTTAATGCTATCAATAATGCTTATTAATTTAGGTTGAATGAGGTCAAGATTTTTAATAATTTTTTCAAGTGGTATTTTGTCTAGGCATTGACCTTCAACTTCACCTGCTATTTTTTGTATTTCGGTTGCGCCTATGCTGCCACATGTACCTTTTAAAGTATGCGCTACTCTCTGAGCTGTTGAATAATCAGTTAAATCTAAGGCACTTTTAATATCACTCACTGAATTTATTTGATCATTAGAAAATGTTTTTAGCATTTTTATATATAAAGAAACTTTGCCTGCCGCGACCTGAAGGCCCAATCGAGAATCTACCCCTTCAATTTCTGGAACTTTTATTTCCTCTTTTGCACTGATTACGGTCTTTTGATCACTTATTAAATTTGAATTTTTTACCTTGATCCATTTAGCTAGTCCAGCAAACAGTAAATTAGGATCAATAGGTTTTGTGATATGCGCGTCCATCCCTGCTTCCAAACATTTATCCCTGTCTACGTCAGATGCGTTAGCTGTCATGGCTAAAATAGGCAAATCATTATTAGGAAATTTTTGGCGAATTGCTTTTGTTGCTTCAAGTCCGTCCATAACGGGCATTTGCATGTCCATTAATACAATATCGTATTGGGATTGATTCGTCATATTGACCGCTTCTTCGCCATTGTTTGCTATTTCTACAATAAAACCTTCGTCTTCTAATATCTCAGTTGCAATCTGTTGATTAAGTAGATTATCTTCCACAAGAAGTATTCTTGAGCCCTTGAGGCTATTAAGGTCTATTTTTATATGGTTGCTATGATTTTTTTGTGCATTATGTTCAGGGGCTTCTAAATTGAAAATACTTAAGATAGTTTCGAATAGTAAAGAAGCATTAATTGGTTTAGCAATCACATGCTCTATTCCCCCTATCGTTGCATCATTTATTACATCGTCTTTTGCATAGCCTGTTACAAGAACACATGGTGGTTTTTTGCTAATAATTAATTTTTTTAATGCTTTTACAAACTCGATGCCATTCATTCCAGGCGGCATGTGCCAGTCAACAAAAACCATATCAAAAGGAGCGCCTTGTTTGTCCGCGTCAATAATTGCTTGCAGGCCTTTTTCTGCAGATTCTACTGCTGCTACCTTAAGTGACATTGCAATTAGCATATCTTCAATAATTAATCTTGCAGACTCATTATCATCAATCACCAAAACAGATTTACTGCTTAAATCTTCTTTAAATAAAACTCTTTTGGTTATGGTTTTATCAAGTTTAAATTTAGCTGTAAACCAAAATGTACTGCCTTTGCCAAATTCACTATCAACACCTACGTCGCCGCCCATGAGATTAGCCAGCTGCTTTGATATAGCGAGTCCTAATCCAGTACCACCAAATTTTCGCGAAGTAGATGAATCGGCTTGTTGGAAAGACTGAAATAATTTACCTTTTTGTTCTGGCGTTAATCCAATGCCGGTATCAGATACATTAAATTTTAAAAAAATAGTTTCTTCATCTTGCTCAAGAATATCTGCTGAAATTATTACTTCACCTTTTTCTGTAAATTTAATTGCATTATTTCCGTAATTGATCAGAATCTGGGAAAGTCTTAAAGGGTCTCCAATGAGCTTGTGAGGAAGTTCGCTAGGCAATTTAAAAATAAGCTCTAAATTCTTTTCTGAGCATTTTTGGCTAATCATGCTCGATATGTTTGACATCATTTCATCAATATCAAAACTTACTTCTTCTATAGTTAACTTACCTGCTTCAATTTTAGAAAAATCTAAAATATCATTAATAATGCCTAAAAGATGCTTACCTGCCTGCTGGATCTTAAGCACGTAATCTCGCTGCCTAGGATTTAAGTCTGTCTTAAGCGCTAAATGGGCCATCCCTATTACTCCGTTCATAGGAGTTCTAATTTCATGGCTCATATTAGCCAAAAATTCACTTTTCATTTTTGCCGCATCTTCGGCAAGTTGTTTTGCCTGATGAGCCGCTGTCACATCGTAAAACCAAGCGACAACAACTTCTTGATCAAGATATTTCATGTGATGAAATGACCCCATAACTTGCAATGAATCTCCAGCTAGGGTTTTCATTGCTAATACTTCATCTACAATGTTTTCATGGGCATTTATACGGATACTGAGCGCCTCAAAGTCATCTTTATGTTGATATACCTGAAGAGGCGTTAAAGTTTGAAGATCCTTTTCTTCGACCTTAAACATTTCCATATATCGAGGGTTGGCAAAAGTAATACGGCGATTAGATACGTTCATAATCCTAACTGCGACCGGGCTATGTCTTAAAATTTCTAAAGTGTCTTCTTCAAAATCCTTCAGAAGCTCTAAGATAAGTTTTTGTGCTTGTTCGATACTCGCCATAATTCTCTCTAAATTTATGCCATATAACTGTAACAATTAGTGTTATTACATAGTTTAATATTACTATAAGTCCTTAGAAGCTTGGATTTTTAATCAATAAACTAGACATACAACAAGGTGCTTGAATTGGGTCAATTAAATAATAAATCGCTATTTCGACAAAAACTAATTTCATCTACCATCACAATCGTATTTTTAATAGTTGTGATGGGCATCGCTTCACTTTTTGCTATATGGAAGATGGAGCGTGAATACAATCAAAGCTTATCAAAAGTAGAGATATTAAAAAATATTTCTGAGCAACTATCACTCGCACAGCTTAATTTAAAATCTGTAGATCAGGAATGGAAAAATCTTATTATTCGCGCCCGTGACCGAAATACAAAAATTAAATATAAAAGTTTATTTGAGGAAAAAGTATCAGCATTTCACGAAAATTTAGAAAACATAGAAAGCAATAATAAAATTCCAATCTTGGCCCTCAAGGATATTGCTAATCTAAAAAAAGACGCCTTAATCATAATCAATCAATATAGAGATCTCATAAGTGAATATCCTTTGCTTTCCTTAACGGAAGGAATTTTGTTGGACAAAAAAACTATGGGTCTAACTAAAAATATTGAAAACAGATTATTTATTATCAATGAAGAAATTAATGAGGCATATTTCGCAGTGCAATTAAAAGTCAAAAATGATTTTGAAATTCGCTATCATCAATTAAGACAATTTCTAATCTTAGTTATCTTATTTGCTTTATTTTTATCATTTATCAACTTATTTAAAGCCCTTAGAATCTCTTCTGAATAGAATTTAGTATGATGCAAATCATTTCTTTTTTGGCTGGGCTTGGATTTTTTTTTACTGGATTACATTATCTTTCCGCCAGTATGCAACCTATTTTTTCTGGTAAGTTGCGTTCGATATTAATCACTTTTACTCGCGGGCCAATATCCAGCGCATTGACTGGATCTTTTTTAGGTGTCATCACTCAGAGCACTAGCGCAGCAACTTTTTTATGTTTAGGACTTTTAAATTCTGGAGCCTTGACTATCAATCGCGCTTTAGCAATGGTTGCCTGGTCAGGATCAGGAACAGCATTGCTAGTCTTTTTAGTATCTATCGATATAAAAACTGCTGGTTTCTTTTCGCTTGGGATCGTTGGATTGATGCATCTACTTAATCTCACTAAAGATATTAAAACTAAACAAATTGCAGCTGTATTCCTTGCTTTTGGCTTACTTTTATTTGGACTGAGCCTCATTAAAGAAACAGGACATGTTTTAAATACGTCGACCTGGGCCAGAGATTTTTTTATATTTTCTTCTGAGTCAAGCCTGATAGGTTTACTGATTGGGATTTTTTCTGCATTGATAGTGCAATCATCTTCAAGTGTTACCATTCTTGCTGTTGCATTAAATATGGCCGGCATCATACATTTTAATGAAGCTATGATTTTAGTTTTCGGCGCTAATATTGGTTCTGGGTTAAGTGTCTTATTTTTCGCTTCTCACCTGGAAGGCAAAAAAAAACAAATCGCTATTTATTGCTTTCTTTCAAAACTTTTAGGTAGCTTATTGCTATATCCGCTGACCTGGTTAGACTTCTCGAAACTCTTTGGATTTTTTAATACTATCCATTTAACAATCAACTCATCTTTGATGCTGTCCCTCGTCTATCTGGCTTTACAATTATCCGGCGGACTTGTTGTAGCTTTATTTCAAAATAAGATTATTTTGTTACTTAATTATCTGAGCCCCGAATCTGAGGAAGAAAATTTATTTAAGCTACATTTTATATACCCTGAATCATCTGATAATACTGAAACTGCATTAATACTGGCCTCGAAAGAACAAAATAGACTTATTGAGAGCCTAGTTGATTATCTTGAGCCAGTTAGAGTTGAACATGAGAGAGTTGTTACTATTCAATTAAATACAAGGCATGAGTTAACTTTAGACTTATTAAATAAAACAAAATTATTTATCTCTGAGACTGCCTCTTTAAATAAGAATGATAATAATACTGAGAGCTTATTTTCAATTCAAAGTAGAAACGAGGATATGATTTCTCTTGTTAATGGGCTCTATAGTTTTGAACAAAATATTGAGGCCACTCATAATTTTCAAAAGGGGCTTGCTAGCTCAATGGTAGAGAGCCTCCATCTCATCCTAACTTTGCTTAATGACTCTCTAATTTCGAAAGATAATGACGATGAATTATTGCTAAGTTTAACTTCGGACCGAAGCGATCTTATGGAAAAAATTCGGGATTCTTTGCTAAATGATCAGTCAATAAATTTAGAAGAAAGACAAATGCTCTTCGTTTCTACGAGTATATTTGAAAGAGTTATTTGGCTAATTCGAAGAATTCATGCCACCAGACTAGCTACTTAATTTTTTCTTCATTTTTAGTACATTTTGCTTTTCTACGTACTCATATTCAACTGAATCAGTAAGGACTTTTACATAATGGACACCAAGACCCCCAACTTCTCTATTTTCTATTGATGAAGTCAAATCTGGATCTGGAAGTTCAAGCACATTAAATGGAATGCCGTTATCTTTATAAGTCATAACTAATTCATTCTTATCAATACTTAAATTGACTTCTATGAACACTTCTCTTCCGTCAGTTGATCCGTGGGTAATAGTATTTGTATAAAGCTCTTCCAAAATCAAAATCATGGGCATTGAAATACTAGAAGTATTATTTTCTTCAAAAAATTGCTCGAGCTTAGTAACTAACATAGTGAGGTCGGAAATATTATTAGTTAAATTAATCTTAAGTACTTTCATATTATTCAAGCTCATACTAACTTAAAAAGTATTATAAATTTATGACAATAAGACTTATTATTATTATTTAATTAATGATACAAATATAACATCGAATTTATTAATAAATTGTGTTATTTTCTTGTTGCAGCTATCTTTATTTATAAGTTATTTCAGTGCTTAGAAGTGCTAAAAATTATGACTTTAAAATGAATACATAACAAAACTTTATAACTTAAAAGGTGATTATATGGAAATTAGTGAAGAACAAATCAATGGCTCGATTACAAAAATAACATTATCAGGACGACTTGATATTGAAGGTGTTGGACAAATAGAAACCAAATTTGCTGGCATGACAGCATCTCCAAGAATGTCTGTTGTTGCAGACATGTCAAACGTACCTTATATATCTTCAATTGGCATAAGGCTTTTAATATCTAACGTTAAAGCAATTAATGCCCGCAAAGGTAAGTTTGCATTATTTGGAACTCAGCCTGATGTAAATATGGTTATTACTATTTCTGGATTAGATAAAATTATTCCAAGTTTCGATACATTAGAAGCTGCTATTAATTATGTTAAGTAATGTAAAAAAAATAGTATTTATGGAAAGGGCTATTGCCTTACTCTATTTTGTTGCGGCCTTTCCATTGCCTGAAAGTTTTTATGATTATTTTAGAGTTATTGTTTTTATTGGTGTCGGATTTATTTTGCTTAATAAATGGGTAAAGCTTAATACGCCTCATATTGCTTTTTTAATTGGTGTCTTAATTATAGACAATCCTTTCATTCCATTTTACTTTCCAATAATGGTATGGATTTTTCTTGATATCATCATTGGCACTTACCTCATTTATTTATCTACAAAATTTAAGAGCTAGATTTAGTATCTAAAGCTTTAAAAAAACTGTGGCTTAATCGCTTGCATCCATAGTTTCAGAGTAAAATATAGTCACATTTAAGATACATTTCCTACATCCATATTTTTAAAGCTGGGGTTCAGTTGTTAAGCCATTTCCTGTCATTAAGATCTATTTTGCTCCTCGCTTTTCTAATGCTTCTCATGCTTGGCTGCCATAAACCTCCTGAGCAAAGTGGCATGCCACCTAATTTTGTAATGCCTGTAACTATGTTTGAAGTGACGCCTTCGAGTGTCCCTATTACAGCTGAAGCAGTAGGCCAAACAGAAGGTGCTAAAGAAGTCGAAATTAGGCCTCGTGTTGGCGGTATTTTATTAAAACGAAAATATAATGAAGGTTCCCCAGTTAAAGCTGGTCAAACCTTATTTGAGATTGATCCCGAGCCATACAAAATAGCCTTAAATCAAGCGCGTGCTCAATACAATCAGAGTCTTGCTCGAGCCGAACAAGCAAAGCGAGAGAAAAAACGTTTAGAAACTTTGATTGAATCTCAGTCAATTAGTCAGCGTGAATTTGATAATGCAACATCAGATGAATCGATTAGTGTTGCGGTTCTAGCCCAAAGCCGAGCAAACTTAAGACAGGCAGAACTCAATCTTTCTTATACCAATGTTACCGCACCTGTCGATGGTATTTCCGGTCGCTTTCAATTTTCTGAAGGTGCGCTTATTTCTGCTAATACAAGTCTACTTACGACATTAGCTCAAGTAAATCCAATTTGGGTACGTTTTAGTTTTTCGGATAATGAACTTAAACAATTGGGTGGTGCATTAAATGAAAAAAACATTCAAGAAGTTTCAATGATCCTTTCTGATGGAAATGAATATCCGAAAAAAGGCAAAATAAACTTTGCCGCAAGCGAAATCAATCCATCACTTGGAACTCAAGAACTCCGGGCAACATTTGAAAATAATGAGCGTCAAATTTTACCTGGCCAATTCGTTCGTGTCCGTGTGACTACAGGCAAAAAAGATGGAGTATTTCTATTGCCTCAGTTAGCGGTTCTTAATTCTGATCAAGGTAAATTTGTGTTTGTGGTCAATGAAAAAAGTCAAGCGACACCCCGTCCTGTTGTAACTGGCCAATGGAAAGGTAAAGATTGGGTTATTCTAAGCGGTCTTCAAGCGGGCGATAAAGTTATTATCGACAATCTTATCAAAGTACGTCCTGGCATGCCTGTGACTAACATGCCTAGCTTCAAAAAATAATGAGTAAATTTTTTATTACGCGGCCAATTTTTGCTGCGGTAATCTCAATCATAATTGTCTTGGCTGGTATTGCAGCTGCACTTAAATTATCTATTGCACAATATCCACAAATTGCACCGCCTACAGTCATTATCACTGCTAACTACCCAGGTGCAAGTGCTGAAACACTCTCGAAAACAGTTGCAGGCCCCATTGAAGAACAGCTAAGTGGCGTTGAAGGTCTTCTTTATTTTAATTCAAGCACGGACTCTAGCGGCACACTTAATATTACTGCTACTTTTGAAATTGGCACCAACATTGATCAGGCTACATTCAATGTAAGTAACCGTGTCAACATCGCCTCTCCTCGATTACCAGAAATGGTAAGGCGCACAGGTGTGATTGTACAAAAAAAATCAAATGACATTCTTTTGGTGGTGATGCTCACGTCAAAAGACAAACAATTTGATCCACTTTATTTAAGTAACTATGCAACGCTAAATGTTTTAGATGAAATCAAACGCGTCAAAGGTGTTGGTGATGCTAATATTTTTGGTGCCCGCGATTACTCTATGCGGATCTGGCTAAAACCAGATCGAATGGCACAACTTGGTATTACCGCCTCTGATATTGCAGCAGCAATTCAAAGCCAAAATGCACAATATGCGGCAGGTAAAATTGGTCAGGAACCTTCTGTAAATGAGCAACAACTCGTATATACAGTCAATGCAAAAGGCCGCTTGCTTGATCCTAATGAATTTGGAAATATTATCGTTAGAGCTGGAGGGCCGAACGGTATTCTTTATCTTAAAGATATTGCACGGGTCGAATTGGGTGCACAAACCTACGATATCAATACAACATTAAATGGTAAACCAGGCGTAGGTATTCCTATTTTCCTCCGAACAGGCGCTAATGCTCTTGATACAGCAAAAGGCATTAAAGAAAAAATGGCTGAACTTAAAGGACGCTTTCCTAAAGGGATGGATTTCGAAATTCCTTATGACACAAGTAATTTTGTAAAAGCTTCCATGAAAGAAGTGTTTAAAACGCTTGGTGAAGCAATGCTTCTTGTAGTGATTGTCGTGTTTCTATTTTTACAAAGCTGGCGCGCAACTTTAATTCCTATTATCGCCGTGCCTATATCGCTGATAGGTACTTTTGCGGGCCTATATCTTTTTGGTTTCTCAATTAACACACTGACGCTTTTTGCCATGGTCTTGTCTATAGGTATCGTGGTTGATGACGCCATTGTCGTTTTGGAAAATATAGAACGCTTAATGGCAGAAGAAAAACTTACTCCAATTAAAGCTGCTATTAAATCTATGGAACAAGTCTCTGCTGCTGTCGTTGCAATTGTATTAGTGTTATGTGCTGTATTTGTGCCGGTCGCGTTTATGGGCGGTATTGCAGGGGAGCTCTATCGTCAATTCGCTGTAACTGTGGCTATTGCTGTTGTGATATCTGGTGTTGTGGCCCTCACGCTAACGCCTGCGCTCTGTGCCATTATCTTAAATCCGAACTCTATTCATTCAAAATTTTTTGATCGCTTTAATGGTGGATTTACTCGCTTAACCAATTTTTATATTAAGGTCGTTAATAGCACATTGCACCACCGCTTTATTGGTGGCATTGTTTTTGTTGGGATTGTCATTGCCTCTATATTCCTTTTTAAATATACGCCTACAAGCTTTATACCTTCCGAAGATCAGGGATACGTTATTACAGCCGTGATGTTGCCAGATGGCGCCACAATTAGTCGCACTTCTAAAACAACGGAAGCCGTACGAATTGCAATTGCCAAGGAACCTGCAGTTGCCTATCAGACTGCAATAAATGGTTATGATCTGATAGGTGGTGGAAACAAATCAAATGCAGCAACAACTTTTGTTAGATTAAAAGACTGGGCCGAAAGAGAAAGCTCCGCGAGTGATATTGTAAAAAAAATTATCGGTATTGGTATGATGCAATCCGATGGCCTTGCTATTGCATTTAACCCCCCGTCAATTCGTGGATTAGGCAGTTCGGGTAGCATGGAAACTTACGTCCAAAGTAGGAGCGACACTGATCCATTACGTTTATTTGCAGCAGTCAATTTGTTCATTGAAGCACTTAAAAAAGAACCGCGCCTTATAGGCATTAATTCCTTTTTTAGGCCTACTGTACCCCAGCTTTTTATTGAAGTAGATGAAGCTAAAGCAATGAGCTTAAGCATACCTATTTCGAGTATTTATGACACGCTGCAAAGCACTATGGGCTCACTATATGTTAATGACTTTAATAAATCGGGTAGAACTTATCGCGTTCAGCTTCAAGCGGAAGCGCCGTATCGAATGAGTCCAGATGATCTCGGTAAAGTGTATGTGAGATCAAATACAGGCGCTATGATTCCTCTTTCAGCGATTAGTACAGTCAATAGTATTGTAGGTGCCGAACAACTCGAACGTTTTAACGGACTTCTCTCGGCAAAAGTCTTAGCAGGAGGAGCCCCTGGTGTCAGTTCGGGGGACACCATTAAACTTGTTGAAAAAATTGCGAAGGAAAGCTTACCTGAAGGCTATCAAATGGCTTGGACAGGACAAGCCTATCAAGAAAAGCGCACAGGTTCAGCAGCGCTCTTCGCGTTTGGCTTCGCCATTATTATGGTATTTCTGATTTTAGCCGCACAGTTTGAAACATGGGCACTTCCTCTCGCAGTAATTATGGCTGTGCCATTTGCAATGACTGGTGCGCTCATTGCTATTCTAGTGCGCGGTATGCCAAATGATATTTATTTTCAGATTGGTCTAATCACCTTAATTGGCCTCGCTGCTAAAAATGCAATTTTAATTGTGGAATTTGCCAGTCAAAAAATGGAAGAAGGTATGCCCCTCATGGAGGCTGCGGTTGAAGCTGCGCGCCTTCGATTTAGACCTATTGTGATGACATCGATGGCTTTCGTTTTTGGTATTGTGCCTCTTGTTTTTGCAACGGGTGCGGGTGCAGCGGCACGTCAATCTATGGGTACTGGTGTTTTTGGCGGCATGATCTTAGCAACCTTTATTGCAACTATTTTTATTCCGCTATTTTTTGTATGGTTAAGCAAACATCAAAAAGATCGTATTGGCACTTATATCAAAGTTGCTGAAGAATTTAAAAAATAAAATATGAAAATAATATTTTTAATATCGCTAATTTTGGTTGCAAGTTGCACTTTAATTGGGCCTGACTACAAACGTCCAGAAATAAACTTACCTAAGGCTTTTCATAATGAGGTAGGAAAAGAAAATGTAGTGGCGGATTTAAATGATTGGTGGAAGCTTTATCAAGACCCAGCGCTTGATGAGTTAATGGACAAAGCATTAAAGAAAAACGCCGACATTAATGCAGCGATTGCGCGCTTGGAGGAGGCAGATGCATACCTACAACAAATAGGTGCGGCTTTGATACCCTCGGTAGATTTAACGTCTCAGGGAAATCGGACTAAAGCCACTGAAACTGGTATTGTGCCCTCAAATTTTGTAAAACCCTTCCGTAAAAATTTTAATATTCAACTCGGTACATCATTTGAGCTAGATTTTTGGGGAAGATTACGTCGAGCGAAAGAATCAGCTCGTGCTGAATATATTTCATCTCAATATTCAAAAGACACTGTAGTGCTAAGTTTACAAAGTACTCTTGCAAGTAATTACTTATTATTACGAAGCATCGATTCACAAATATTGGCTTTAAAAGATAATGTTGGATATCGTAAAGAAAATCTAGAGCTAACCAAAAAGCGCTTAGAGAGCGGACTTATATCTGCACTCGATCTTCATCAAGCTGAAGCAGCTTTTAACAATCTATCTGCTCAACTGAGTGATCTTATTCGCCAACGTGAAGTCGTTTCTAATCAGCTTATTCTTTTATCAGGCGATATGAATTTAAATATTCCTGAAAATAGATTAGACACTTTGATCACGCCTCCAATACCACCTGCTAATATGCCCTCATCGCTTTTAGAATCAAGGCCAGATGTTAAAGAAGCGGAACAAATAATGATTGCAGCGAATGCAAATATTGGTGTGGCTAAAGCAGCTCTTTTTCCAAACATTATCCTTACGGCAAATTTTGGAAGAGAGAGTGCTGAATTAAAAAACATTAATAAAACTGGTTCAGACATATGGGGAATAGGCTTAGGCTTAACGCTTCCAATTTTTGACTCAGGAAGAGCTCAAGCAAGAGTGAGTCAAGCAACAGCCAAACAAAAACAAGCGCTTAGCTATTACGAATCTTCTATACAGAATGCTTTTAAAGAAGTAAACAATGCACTTGTATCTTTAAAAGAATACACCGAGCAAGAAAATGATTTAAAACTCACACAAGATGCGGCGAAGAAAGCTATGGATATTGCATCGAACCGATACAAAGCTGGTTATTCAAGTTACTTGGAATATCTTGATGCTCAGCGTGTATACAATGATGCGTCGATTGCTTATATTCAAAAAAGACAATTAAGATTAATTGCGAGCGTTGAGTTATTTAAATCTTTAGGTGGGGGTTGGTCTGTAAAGTTAGAAAACAGCTAAAAGAATTATTGTTTTAATCTTTTTTTAGCTTTTTCGATCGATTTTTTGACTTGCTCAAAAGATGTGCCGCCAATATGATTTCTCGATTTAATTGAACCCTCGAGGGTAAGATAGCTATACACATCGCTTGAAATCACTTTACTAAATTTCTTCAATTCATCTATCTTAAGCTCTGATAAATCACATTTCTTTTTAATAGCTGTATTTACGGCTTTTGCAACAATCTCATGCGCATCTCTAAATGCAACACCCTTGATCACAAGATAGTCGGCCAAGTCTGTTGCAGTTGCATAACCTTTTAAAGCAGCTTCTTTCATATTTTTTTCATTCACCGAAATGCTTTTAAGCATGTCTGCATAAATGGTGAGTACATCTAAAACAGTATTTGCAGTATCAAAAAGAGGCTCTTTATCTTCTTGGTTGTCTTTATTGTACGCAAGTGGTTGCGCTTTCATAAGCATAAGAAGGCTCATCAAATGGCCTGTGACTCTTCCTGTTTTTCCTCTCACCAATTCAGGTACATCTGGATTTTTTTTCTGCGGCATGATGGACGAACCGGTACAAAATCTATCAGCAATTTCAACAAATCCAAACATAGGGCTCGACCACATGATGAGCTCTTCTGAAAATCTTGATAAATGGGTCATGAGTAAAGATGCTACAAAAGTAAATTCAATTGCAAAATCTCTGTCTGAAACTGCATCTATTGAGTTCTCGCACAGACCGTCAAATTTAAGTTTTTTAGCAACCTTATTTCTATCGATAGGATAGCTTGTGCCAGCAAGGGCTGCTGATCCTAAAGGTAATTGATTC
>Ga0255104_1000147_pt1 | contig 19374 bp, 44 predicted proteins | sample Law_Cont_RepC_0h_FD_188446 | JGI IMG/M metagenome (GOLD analysis project Ga0255104, IMG submission 188446) | Freshwater microbial communities from St. Lawrence River, New York, United States - Law_Cont_RepC_0h | ecosystem: Environmental > Aquatic > Freshwater > River | place: USA: New York... | reverse complement strand
TGCCGATATTTTATATCCCTCTTCTCTTTCTGTAATGTATCTTTCTACTATTCTTATCTGCTGCTCTGTAATCTTATTACCTGTTGCGCTTAGCTTACCTCTTATCTCTGATAGATTGGATAGCTTCTTTTTTAGGTATTCTAATTCAGTTTCATTCATTATCAAACACCTAACAATACTGATTCGATCTTTTTCATCTGATCCGGTGTGATACGAAGAAAGTTTGTCTTCCTACCCTCAGACTTGATCAGAATGTCGAATCCATATGGAAAGTGCTCTTCTGTAAGTGTCAACGGAGCTACCTGGAATAATTGCTGCTCAATGTAATTAATCTCTGCTAATGTCATACTGCCTCCTTAGTAGGAAATATAATGAACAAATTCACTCTTGCCAATATAGAATATTCTTCCGTTATTCAACATCCTGGCTGTACGGTTTGACAATTTAATATAATCATTACCATTTAGATGAAATAAACGACCGATGAATACTTCTTTGAATTCTAACATTGCATTCATGTTATACTCCTCTTTATTGACGAGCACGTCTGATCATTACTTCTGATACCATATCATTGAATGCATCATACGCATCCGACCATTCCATCTCTTCCTCATCCTCAATCTCAGCAACCAACTCTTCCATGAACTTGAAATTTTCACGGGATGGTAACATAATGTACTCTTCAATACTCTCTTCATACTTGTCTAACATAACTTCGAATTGTCTTTTTGTTAACATCATAATAATCTCCAATTAATTTCTCAGTAAGTAATTATCGTATTATATTGAAATTAGGTCAACAGACAAAAAACCCGCATCAAATGCGGGTTATTTCCAATAGTACACAGATATTAACAGTACCAGCAGAATTGTAATCAGAATCTTCTCTAGGTATTTCATAACTTAACTCCATTACTAGATACATCCTTAGGCAAATTGTATTCTCTTTCATACTGAGAGTTTATACTACCGTTACGTTCAGGACCAGGATACTTGATATTACTTTCTACTTCTAATCCAAATGATCTAAGTATGTTTCTCTGATCAGCCTGGCTACCGCATCTATCAGTACATTCTCTAACAATCAACTCGGCGAACTTTTCACACTCAGGCATATCCCAATGACCAATACCAAAACTATCTGGAAGATATCCAGCCTCAATAGCTAGTTGTCTAATTCGTTCGTTCATACATATCCTACCTCTCTATCCCAAACTCTTTCAATATGCAGTCGGACGGATCAAAGTCTTCACGCAACGCAATGTCAGAGCACTCCCTAACTATCGAGCTAGCAAACTTCTCAAGTCGAAACAACCTACTTCCATCAAGCTCATTATTCCCTAACGCTATCCCAGCATCAGAAGCATGCTCTCTTACCTTCCTTCTTAACCTAGTCTTCTTGTAGCCTGACTGCAGTGCCTCAATCTGACCATTCAATCGCTCTATCTCAAGCTCATATTCCTCCGCCGTCTTGCTCATATCTCTTCCTCTCAATCTCATACAACTCATGAGTTATCATTGTCTTAACTATCCGAGGATAGTGTTCTGGATCTGGCAAATCACCTTTCTCCATCAGATTAGTGATTGCCAGCTCAATATCCTCTTTACTTGGATCCATTACAACAACTCTTTCTCAACCACAACATACTCGTCCAACTCATTCAACTCTGCTTCCATCTTTGCATATTCAAACGCATCTGATTCTAACTTGAATACTCTTAACAAATACTCAACCTCTTCTACCATATTGACTACCGCAAATACTTTCATAGTCCCTTCTTCTGCTTCTCTGTCCTCTTTAAAGAACACTCTCTCTGCTAATGCTTTCATGATATATCTCCATTCTCAATTCCAAAATGCTTTCTGATTACTTCAGCCTCAACAGTCCTAACTTGATCACAACACTCTTCAATCAATGCCAAAGCAAAGAGTCGTCCAGGACCAGACCAAATAGGTGAGTTGTAGATGTTAAACCTAGTCCTGGCTGCAATCAGATTAAACATATCAGGATTGTCTGGTAAGAGAGCAGCATCATACGCTTCATTGAATTCCTTAAACTCACTCATACACCTTGCTCCATCACAGTTCTAAAGTCTGATGCATAAGGTTGGTGTTGCTTTAGCGATATGACAGGACGTCCAAATATTTCCCACTTTGCCACAGCTCCTGTATGCTTAACTGTTGATACATCAGCAACAAACCCTTCAATTGAATGGTACTTGACTCGATTGAAGTATGATCTATCTACTCGCTCAGCCTTCTCTACTTCCCACGACAAAAGGTTGTTGTTAACTTCCTTATACTGATCACAAATAATAAAAGTACCATCCTCTAAGCAGTCGAGTACTAGAAAGCATGGGATAAACCTCTCATGCCAGTGATCACCAGGTTGAGGATTATCAAATGCTGCCTGGTTCTTTTCTTCAAAGCTCATAACACATCCCCAATCTCTTCACGAAGTCTAGCCAATTCAAACAATGCTTGCTCAGATCTAATCTGCCTCTGACGTCCCTCTTCAATTAACATCTCCGAGTACTTAATAAAGTTATCATAACGAATATGCATGACACCATAACTCTCATCATAGATGATTCCGGCAGACTTCGCTATGCACTTGAAATTAATCATAACGGAAGTCTAACTATTAATCCAGGTGCACCCCACTTTGTTCCCTTTGTGGTCGTGATTGAGTAGCTATTGTAACCAGCCTTTGCTAACACGGTTCTAATGTCACCACATAGCTCAACTTCTTCCATATGATTAGAAGGTAGGTAGCACTTAACTGTACGACAAGATTTATATTTGTTAGTGAAAGCTCTCTTACCATGAAGCTTCATTGTACAACGAACTAACAACGTTGCTGGAATGATTTCACTTATTTGCATTATACACGCTCCTCATACTCTGAATCGAAGAAAGTCAAACCGGAATCGTCGTCTGCACGTGCATCATCAAACCCCTGCTCGCCAACCTCTTTTGCAATTAGATTAACATCATCGTAACTAAGGCCGTACATATCAGCGATCTGTCTAAACGACAACTGACCGCGAAGGATTGAGTCCTGCACATCGATGATGAGGTCTTTGAATTTACTCATTCTTTTCTCCTAAAATTGTTTCAGTAAGGCTATTATGCTCTAATACGGAAATTAGGTCAACAAATAAAAAACCCACATAGAATGTGGGTTTAGGCTGCTACGGGAAATACTACCACTGACCTAGCCGGGCAGTATCAACATCTTTACCATAGTACTTCAACACACGCTTCAATGCCTTGACCAACTTCTTATTAGCTTTCACATCCTCATCATGCATCCAACTCTCACCACGTGAGTGCATAGCAAGATCATGTTTAGTGTTAACATACACATCGTGCAGATTGTCTATTGTGATGCAGTCAGCAGTCTCCCAAGATATCATCAATCGTTTATCCATTACCATTTCTCCAATATCATACTAGCGTTACGTCCACCAAAACCAAAACTGTTCTTCATTGCATACTTAATATCTACATCAATTGCCTTTGTTGGTAATATTAAATTAGAACCACCAATAGGATCAACTAGATTAGCATTACCAGGACTCTTACCAGTCTCCATTGCTAATAGTGTGTAGATCGTTTCAATCAATCCACAAGCACTCATAGCATGACCAATCTGTCCTTTATTACTAACCACAACAACATCATGCTTAATTATCTTAGCAATGGCATTGTACTCTATTATATCACCAATTGGAGTACTTGTTGCATGAGCATTAACATAATCAATATGTGAAGGATCAAGATCAGCATTCTTACAAGCAGTAAGCATACATTGGTAAGCTCCTTCACCCTCTGGATCTGGACTTGTGTCACTATCAAAGTTGGTAACGATACCACAACCCTCAATAGTAGCATACACTTTAGCATTACGCTTCAATGCTTTAACAAGTGGTTCAATAATAATAGTAGCAGCACCTTCACCCATCACAAAACCATTACGAGATTTATCGAAAGGAGCACTGATACCTGTAGGACTTAAAGCTCCAAGTAAGTTGAACCAGTACATATCAAAAGCATCCGTTGTCCCATCTGTTGCACCAACAAGCATAGCATCTAAGTCTGGATTAGCTTTCAGATAAGCACATGCAGCATCGATTGACACAATACCAGTAGCGCAAGCACTGACCATTGAATAGTTTGGTCCATTGAAACCAAACACAGCAGCAACCTGCGCAGCAGTGTGCTCACCACCAATGTTAAGAGACTTACGAGGACTGTATTTCTTACCTTGATTAAAAGCTGCTAGCATGTCAGACTTTACATATGTACCAGCTGCAAATGAACTAAAGACAACTCCAACATTAACACTATCAATACCAGAATCATTCACAGCTTCATCGGCTGATATCAAACCTATTCTAGTAACAGGATCCCAATGTCTCCAATACTTTTCAAACTTAGGTTTATTTTCTGATTCTTCAGGTTGAGGACACTTACCAACTAAAGTGGTAGGTACTGCTTTGTGCGATTGAGGAAATAGCTGATCATCATACTCTGGCCAGCTGATTGGAACAATAGCACTCTTGCCTTCTAACAAAGCATAGAAACTAGTCACGGCATCTTTACCAAGACCATTATATAATCCAATACCTGTAATAGCAAAATGCATTAGTTCTCTTTTCTTTTCTTATACCAAGCTCGTAACGGTTTGACAACACGATAGTAGGTCCAGTCACCAATTATCCATAGTACTATGAACCCAATGAACAAGGCAACAGTTCCTAAGAACTCAAACATTGGTCTCCAGAACCAAATAGCAAATGCATCACTCATTATCTCATTACCTTTCTATAACAACGGCATGCCTCTCCGTATGTATGTCCAGCAACTTCAATGACATCACCAATACAAGACTCTCCATCGTCAAGCACTATCAGCTCAACAATCTCATAGAGTCTTGTCTTAACGGTGTACCTGATTGTAGGCACGATAGTCACAGCTCACCTCTAGCAAACAAAGCAAGGATAGACAATCCTAGACCAGGAATAACGCCAAACGAATAAACACATAAAGCAAAACCGGTACACAAAAGAAAGATGTCGAAAAGACGAGTAGGCAAAGTTGAAGGCTCACTGTAGACTGATTCGAATTCATATTCTCTCTCATTATTAATTTGTCGTTTACGCCAAAGACTGCTCATTAAAACTTCTCCTTGAAGATCTTCTCTACTGTACGAATGCCAAGATTAGCAACGCCCATAGCAAGACCAGTAACATAGAAAGCAAAGAACATAGAAATACTAACTAAAACAAAACCTACACATAAAAAAGTCAACATATCACACCTCCACATTATCTAAAGTTAAACGAGTTGCAGGATTTATTATCCCACCATCATACTCCAACTGAGATTTTTCATAATCGGTCAGGTAATTATCTTCCACTAAGCCCCAAGAGATAATGAATTCTTCACTATAGTCAGAGAAGCTCTCAATCTTATACGACATACGCTTCACAATTGCTTCTACATCTGCACGATCATTAAGGGACTCGGCAATCCCGTTCAAGTCAACCAGGTAGTCATCACCACCTTTGTTCTTCCAATACTGAGGACAGCTGCCCTTACCATCCCAGCTGTGTGCACCGTAGTTCTCGCGATACTGAGTCTGAATGTGTAATAACATAGTCGTCTCCAATTAATTAACCAATAAGAACATCATCAAGTAAAAAGGAAATTAAGTCAACTACTTAATCTTACGACGTGTTGGCATTGCGAACATAGAGTCATCTGGAATACCACGTTTTGCTAATGCACCAAGCAAAGCATATGAACCACCAAATGCCAAGTAAGGATTACGCTTTACTTTCTTTTCAGGATATACATTGACAGTATATCCTTCTGGAGTTACATAAGAGCTAATTGGTTTCATTGCTTTTCTCCATAAAAAGATGCATCGTTGTCATATGATTGTTCAGAGTATTGCAACTGCTGATATCCAGCCATGAAGTCGTCTATGTAATCATCATAGATGAGTTCAATGTAAGATTCCTTAGCTTCGTGCGCAAGGATCTGGCACGATGTATTTGCTCGATCAATCATGTTTTCTCCTTAATTAACCATTAAGAACATCATATAGCAAAAAGGAATTTAGGTCAACAATTTGTTCAACCGCATATTTAGTGGTGAAATGGACACTTTTTCTGTTGCTTTTCTTTTAACTTAGATACTTTCTTGTAGCTACTAAAGAAGAACGGACTCATACTCACCTCACGATCGTGAAACTCTGCCCGTGAGATATAATGACACTTCACTTCAATGTTCCTGTCTGTAAGAGGGACTATCTGAACGATGGGAGTACCTGCACTCAGAGACACGTTATGGTCCAGTCCTTTTCTAATCATTAAGTTAATATTTGATCTGATTGCATGATTGAATTTTACAATACCAGGAACAGTATGTATATCCATTGTCTCTGTATTCCATGTAGGACTAACATATAACCATTCAATATCATGACTACATTCAAATAACCATGGTGATGTTAGCTTAATACTATGAACATCCATAGTATGTACAACTGATCCTATTGCATCCGGGTGGTTGTAATCGATTGATGAATGTTGATCGGCAAACTGATATTTGTAATCATCTCTATTACTTTGTATCTCGAGATCACTCCACAAAGGAACCATTACTCCCTTCTTATATAAATCTATAAACCCTGGACAGGTTTTTATTGTAGGAGCGTCATGGAAATTATCACCATACCTATATGCCTTGGGAACCTTTTTCCACCATTCAGGAATAAAGTTCTTAGTATAATTAATACTGAATAAATCATAAGCACTCTTGTTTGATGTATAGCAGTTAAGTACAACTTTCTTTTTGAATAGTTTATTCCACATCGAACCAAATGTCCTTTCCATGTACTCGATCACGGTACTGTTCTTCATACTCTATTGGAGGAAGTGGAGGCTCCATATCCTCTAGTGTAGGCATTACAACTGTTACATCTGTTTGATATTGACGAGCTGATCTTGCAATGTGGGAAAGCTTCCACTTATGCTCCTCTGCATCATCAGTCTTATGATATGCCGCAACGGCAATTGATTTGTTTAGTTTGTCCTCATCAGAATGATCTCGGACGTTAGCACAACTATAGCTACAGTAAATGCCTCGCTTGATATGTTTAGTACCACAGCGAGGACATTCCTTCTCTTCTCTAACTTTCTTCTTGCGTCCCATTGGCAAAGTACTCGTTGGCTTTTGATTTCGCTTCGGCTAAGTTGAGAGCCAACACTTTAACTGATGCAATACCTTCCTTGTTGATCTTCAAGTCAAATGGAACAGTGCCATAGAAGGCAAAGTCATCTGGAACCTGAACAACTACATTGAACTCTTGCAATTGTTTTACTCTGTTCATAATATCTCTTACTTCTTTCATATTCACTCCTCACTTAGAAAATTGCTTTGAGGTTATCGATAAAGATTCTCCAAGCAGAACTCCAACTCCAGGCATTACTACCAGCTAACACATTCTTACGATCTAATTCCAGGCACTTATCAATAGCCAGTTTGAGATTTTCATCCATATAACCAGTGATACCCGGATCAATGACATCTAGTGGTCCGTGACAAGGATAAGCAGCAACAGGAGTACCACATGCCATAGCTTCTATCATCACTATTCCAAACGTCTCCCATCGACTAGGAAACACAAACACATCAGCTTGTGCATAGTAACTAGCTAGCTCGTGACCTGTCTTATATCCTGGAAATATTACAGAAGGATACTTAGACTCAAGCTCTTCTCGATAAGGACCATCTCCCACTAATATCTTTGTTGCATTGGGATAATCCAACTCACAAAATGCTTCTAGGTTCTTTTCTTTGCTTAATCGACTAACACAAAGAAGTATGGTACGTTGAGAAGTAATTGGTTGAGGATGAAATATCTTTCTATCAACACCTCTAGTCCATGGAATTACTTTAGAGAAACCATGATCTTCTAACTCTTTAACCATACTCGAAGTTGTAGTTAGTACTCTTCCACTGTGCTTATGAAACCATCTAACATACCACCATGTCCATGATTCTGGAATACCAACTATCTTTTTTAGACCTTCAGGTAGTTTAGTATGATAAGCAGTATTGTAGCTAATCCGCTTGATGTCAAGATAAAGTCGAGCAGCAAGACCAATAGGACCTTCCGTGGCGATGTGGATATAATCCGCATCCATCTCTTGAATCTTTTTGCCGATGCGCCACGGGATGGCAAACTTAATTTCAGGGTAGCCAGGAGCACCAAAAGATATGAACTGCCTGGGATCAAGGTATACAACACGATAGCCGTCCAGAACTGCACATGCCTCAATATTCTTGTAGGTCGTAACAACGCCATTGATTTGATCCGGTAAGTTGTCTGTAATGATTAGAATTGTTTCTTTACGCATTGTGCAGTCACTTTAAATGAATCAAATTTCAATTTGTATGTTAATGTGTGTAGTGCGTTCTCACAACTCTGTTGATCCGGGAACTCCAGTGTTACTTTTCCTGGTACGTCTTTTGGATCCGTTAGACTTACTGCTAGTATTACCATCAACCACATCATCCGCCTCCTTGGTCCATGTTACTATCTCCCAACGACCATCATGATGTTCTACTAACGCTGTCATACTTTCAACCCAGTCACCGTCATTCATGTATACTACACCGTTGATTTCTTTTATCTCTGCGTGATGAATGTGACCACATATCACTCCATCAAAGCCGCGCTTTCTACAATAGCCAACAAGATTACGCTCAAACTGAAACATAAAATCCACAGCTTTCTTAACTTTATGCTTAAGAAACCTAGATAGACTCCAATAACCAAAGCCCATGCGATGGCGTAACCAATTATACTTGCTGTTAAGACTGAGAACAAAGTCATAAGCTCTATCTCCTAAGAAGCTTAGCCAAGGGGCTAGTCGTGTTATACCGTCAAAGAGATCACCATGAACAACCAAGTAGTGCTTACCATCCGCTCCAATATGTTCTGTTTGATTAACAACTTCAATCAATCCAAAACCAATACCATATGGTATGAGAGGACGTAAAAACTCATCATGATTACCTGCAACGTATACAACACGAGTACCACGCTTAGCATGACCCATAATACGTCTTACAACATTAGTATGTGACTGTTTCCACTTCCAACGATTCTGTTGGATCTTCCACGCATCAATTATATCACCAACAAGATACAACGTATAGCAGGTATGATGTTTTAGAAAATTGTTTAATGCTTCCGCCTTACAATCTCTGGTACCCAGATGAACATCACTAATAAAAATACTGCGATACGTTTTTTCCATTTACTCTCCGGCTTTAAGCATCCCTAACACTTCTATATAGGACTCCTTAACAACCTCGCATCCACCTCCAACCATGTACACAACTGTTAGTGAGTCATTAAATTCACTTTCAGACTCTGTAACGTGAGTGATGGTATCTCTATTGAAAGTAAGGGATTTATTATATCGATCAGATAATGTTATCCATCTCATTCGTTTCTCCAATAAAAAAGGCCCGACCGAAGTCGGGCCAACAAATTAACGCTTGAATACTCGTGAGACATAGTAGTATGCATTAGCATACGTAATCTCTAACTCTTTAGAGATCAAACCAGCAATCTCACCATTAGCTTTATCTTTGTTAGCATCAAAGATAGCTTTGGCTTTGCCTTTCTTGTCGTTAGTCTTAGCTGGCTTAGCCTTAGACTTAAACGAAGTGGTAGTAGGACCACTCTCAGATTCAGCGAACACATAAGGCATGTCCGTCTTGATCTTAGCTAACTTGGCGTCAGCAGTCATTGATGCAGATGATGCATCATAGCTATCTTGCTTGATAGCTTGTTCAACAAGAGCCTTAGCAAGTACTCGAGCTGAAGCGAGGTCATACTGATCAGAACCACCTAGATCAGAGATGATAGAGTTAGCATAGCCAAGAGGATCAGCTGATAAACCAATATCCTCTCCAACTTGCTGAATTGCTCTTACAACAGAGTCAGTCTTGATACCATAAGTCGAAAGGACTTCTTTTGCATTAATAGTTGCAGTCATGTGTTTCTCCATAATTTAGTTAACAAATCAAATTACTACATTGACCATCTTAAACAATAACGGAAATTAAGTCAACAGCTACATTTCATGCGGCTTTTCAGCGATACAATACTAAATTAAGAAGGATAGTTGGAAGCATTTTAGCCGCATTCTTCATAAAATCACGATCGTTATCGTAATTATCGGGCTCTTCCTTTGGATTTTGTTTGGTTGTACGAATCACAGTTCGTTCAACAATAACGTCTTCCATTATGACAGTGCTCTTGGTTTCCTTGTGATCAACTTTTTCTTTGTCACCAGCCCAAACACTAATAGGTATCAAAAATACGAGTAGTCTCAGATATGAAGTCATTTGGATCTTTCACAAAAACTTGGGGTTGATCATTATCAACCGCAATCATAATAACAATCTGCTCAATATCAATATCATATCTTTCTTTGACCATTATAGAATAGGCAGTCGATTGAATGAAATAGTTATTGATCCACTTTTCCTGTTTAGCTTTGTTTGCAGTCTTATAGTCAAGTATGGTTGGTTTACCATTGTACAAACAAATCAAATCAGAAGTACCCGCTGCTCTCAATCTATCTGAGTACAACGGATATTCGATACCATACACTTCTTGAACATTTAAGTCAACAATTGGTTGTAAATCCAGGAATAATGCGGTTGTTGTTGGCATTTTGTTCAAAGCAAAGTCTTCAACATTGCCAACATAGTCTTCCATCATGTTGTGAAGCTTGGTTCCTCTTGTGGATGCTTTGGTTGATATACGGTTAGCTTCCTCGTGACCGACCTTCTCTCTCCACTTAGCTATACCTTCCTTAGATAGTTCAGAAAGAACAGTAGTAACAGATCTATATGCATCACCGTTAGGAGTTACATAATATCGTTTACCATCTATTTCTTTTCTTGGAATTTCTATCTTAGGAAGGGGCTTATGCTCGAAGTATTTTGTTCTCAAAATTATTTGCCAAAGTGTTTGTTGAAGACTTGATCAGTCTGAGCTTGCTTAATAGATTTAGTTGCGTGACGATCTGATAGCTGACTATTAGGATGAGCATCAGATATCTTTGAGAGTACTTCTTTGAATCCACTATCAGTTTTGATACCACCTACACCACTAACAGTGGCAGGAACATCACCGACATCAAAGTATCGATCTACATTAGGATTACCAACCAAGTAAGACTCGTAATCGGATATACGAAGACTAACTTCATATATCTCATCCTTGACTCTATCTCTAAATTTATAAATGGGCATTACTTGGCTGTCCAGGTAGTCTTCTTAGCTGGTGCTTTCTTAGCAACTTTCTTAGCTGGAGCTTTCTTTGGTGGTGGCGGCTCTTTTGATTGTTCTAGTACTGGATCTTTCTTCACGACAGCCTTCTTTGGAGGACTAGAGTGTCTCTTATTCCAAACCCAGTTAGTGAGGTCGAGGAGTGCACCTTCAACCCATGCCATAAAACTACTATGCCAAAACCAATTATCTTTCATCTTGATACTCCTCTTCTCTCTGATTATCTAGTTCATCATAGAACTGTTCATATCTTTTATTTTTAAGTGCTCTGTCTATTGTTCTAACAGATCGATCAGTGACTTCTTTCTTGATTGCCTTCGCAACATGGTGTTGTTTCTCATCAAGTGAACGAAACTGTTTATTCGTCTTACCCATTTTAACCCTCTAGTAGTCCAGGATATATTTCATCAACAAACTTCTTGGTGATACCTTTATAAGGTACTTTCTTATCTTTTACTGCAGCGATAAGCTCTGCATCTTCCTTATCCAAATTCTCTAGTAATTGAATAAACAGATACTCTCTTCGTGTTGGCTTCAGGTTATCATTACCACCCTCGATGAATAGATATAACTTACGAAGCTCACTATACAGTACACTTTGTAAGTCTGGTAACTCATTTGGTTTATATGGAGGAGCACCTTCAGGTAGCAAGAACTTTACCTTAGGATCAAAGGCATACTTTAACAGAGCTCTGAGTGCTGGTGAGTCGTTTCTTCGAATCCACTCTATCTTGTCAGCCTTCTTCTCTATTTCAGAAGCCTTTTTAAGTATTTCAGCTAATCCGAGTTTCATTTCAATTTCCTATATGAAGTCATTAATATTCTCGATCAATGATTTAAGTTTATGTTTCTGTAAATAACCAAGTATATCAACATTCTTCTTGGTACTTGTCTGAGCTGTATATTCATCACCTATTCTATGTTTGATATCCAAAGGAATCTCAAACAAATCAATCAGCTTCTTGTTCCTATCTATACCATCCCTGAGCTCAGGAACTTCTCTTAACTGGTCCCAGTTCATATCTAACCATATATCCAACTTATTACTACGGACCGGTTTCTGTTTAATTCCATCTACAAAGCTATTGTCAGGAGATAGAGCATTAGGAACACCATCACCAGAGTCACCTCTAATCACAAGCTCTTTAAGGTATCTAGCTGGATTCTCAACCTGGACGTTTCGTTTTCGGATAGGATCAAATTGAATGATATTATCTCTATGTAGTTGAATAAAGTCTTTATCAGCAGATAGTATTATAATATCCTCTGGAATGAATGCACACAGAGTAGCAATGATATCATCAGCTTCACAGTTCTCTACTTGGATAACAGTATAGGGTAAGTTATCTTTAACCTCTTGTCGAATCTTATTCAAGACCTCGAACATACCAGCCCAATCAATATCACTCTCTTCTCTACTTTTCTTACGTCCAGCTTTATAGTAAGGGAAGATCTGCTTGCGCCAGTAGTTCTTATCATCACATGCGATAACCATCTGACCGTATATTCTTCCAAACTTCTGTTTGTATAAACGAAGAGAGTTGAGGATCATATGTCTAACAAGATCCTCTTCTACTACTAGGTCAGTGTGGTTACCCACTTGCGCCATCAGGTTAGAAATACAAACCTGATTGAAGTCTACGATTATCATTTTGGTTGGTAGTCAATTCTTCTGTGCTCTTTGAGCATTGATGTGAGAAGTCCGATCCACTGCTGTTTTCTATTTTGCCATCCATAGAAAGCGTCAATGTATGCTTTTTGAGCATTCAGAGTACTCTGTGAATCTTCATGATTATACAATTGAATAGCGTTTCGAGTCAACTCATAAAATAACTTACTATGATCTCTCTGATTCTCCTGCCATTGATACATCCAGGTCCAGTTAGATGCAGTTTCATACAAAGCAGCATAGTTAGGATGTATACAGAACAAACCAGCTGACATAGCTTCTATCATACTGATACATGATGTCTCTTGCCAGATATTTGGATAAGCGTAGATGTGTGCTTGTTGAAGTGCAGACCTAATATCTGCATTAGAGACCGTACCGTGATAGTTAATCTTTGGATGTTGCTTGCATAGATCAAATAACTCTTTGTAGGGTTCATCTCTTTGCTCCCATCCATAGATCTTGAAACTAGAGTATACATCTAGCTCAATGTTATCAAACTCTTTGGATAGTTGATCAAAAACAGGTACAAGTATATTCAGACCACGATGAGGAGTGGTGTGGTATATTAACTTGATCTTATCTTTGGATTTCTCTACAGCTGGAATAGGTTCAATAGCATTGTGCAGTACAACACACTTGTGCCATGGAAGTCCGTAGTGTTTTTGGTATGCTTGCATTTGCCAATTAGAGACAAATACAAGTTTATCGAATCGATTCCATCCACCTTGTCTCAGATGTTCTGACTCAGGATCACCTGGTAAGTCATGTAACCAGTAGATCTTGATTTTAGTATCATCAACTTCTCTAACTCTCGAAGGAATGATTTGGAAATAGTCAAGTAGATCTTTAGGAACGTTGTTATGTAACGATTCCAACATCAACTCTGTGCCACCTTTGGCATTCACTGATAACTCATTAGTTTCCATTATTCATCACCACTTACATTCTTAGATTGTTTTGATGATTCGCGTTTAGCTTTCTCAAAGGCAAGCTGAGCACTAATCATCATGTTCTTAACTAACCCACGTCTATCTTTATCACAGGTAGCAAGTATACGCTTAGTTTCTTTCTTCATATTGAAAGAGTTTGTTGCTTTCATTATTTATTCTCCATTTTCTGTAAATAATTCCAAGTATCTTTCCAGTTCTTCACTTTCACTGTGGTCGCCTTACTCTGTTTCATGTGTATATATGCTTCCTTTAAAGCTATACCCAGAGGGAAATCATTACCTCCATATTCCATCTGATCTCCAAAGAAGTGAACATGAACAAATGGTTCTGTGAAGTATTGTGCTATCTGGCCTTTGTCCTTACCAGGTTCCATAATATCAATACCAGTCTCACCAGCTACCTGAGCAACAGCAATATCACCAAACTTAGTATTAAACGCCTCTGCTATCTTTTTACGCTCTTTATATTGACGGTCAAATTCTACGTATTTTTTACGCTGTTCCTTGTCAGCAGCTCGACCTACAACACTAAAGTTAACAAGACCTATACGATTCTCTATATGACGACTTGATTTACCAACAAAGAGGCTCTTAAATAGTTGCTCATTTAACCACTGAATTTGAGGGTCTTTAAGTGTCCATTTACTAGAATACTTCAGGATTCCTTTTGAATAAATAGCATTGCCAGCGCAGGAAAACACTGCGTTGACCGATTCTAATATATCATTTCCCATCTGTTCTTGGGTTTTAGGATAATCACTACCAGAAGCAAGGTATACTTCTTTTCTACCTTGTTTAATCCACTGCTTAAACCATTCACGGAAAACTGGATCAATAGGTTCTCTGCTATCTGTAAGAGTACCATCAACGTCGAAGATGTAAACTTTTTTCATATATTAGATAAATACTAGTAGTAACTTTAAAAAGGTAGGATATGTTATACCATACTCCTGTAATGCCAACTATAGATGATTTAGTAGTCAAAAATCAACAGTTTTTTTGTGAATTCGTTGATTTGAAGCATAATGGTTGGAATCACTATTCAAAGGCCTTGAACAACTTGACCAATGGCTTTTGGGCACCCTGGCTAAGACAAGCAGATAAAAACGTTGCCACTTTCGCTGATGCATTAAAAACAACAATCAAACAAAAATAAGGAAATTCAAATGTTCAAAAAGTTACCTTTATTGGTGCTTTTTGTTATGCTTTCATCCCATGCAGTAGCAGCAGATCCTATTGTAACTGACTCGACTTCAAGAAGCACATCTGAGACTACAACAACTATAAAATCACCACCCCCAACAGCAATTGCCCCTGGTATCAACAGCCTCAACAGCGATCTATGTGCTGTTGGTGTTTCCGGAGCAGCTCAGACTCAAATCCTAGGTGTTGCTATTGGTTCAACATTCGTAGATAAAAACTGCGAACGACTTAAATTGAGCAAATACCTCTATGACATGGGTATGAAGGTAGCTGCTGTAGCAACTCTCTGTCAAGATGAACGAGTATTCTCAGCAATGATGAATGCTGGTACACCTTGTCCTGTTGATGGTAAGATTGGTCAAGAGGCTAAAGAGATTTGGGAAGCTAATCCTAAACGTCAACCACAAAAAGTAAAGAGTAAAGAGTAATGAAAAAACTCTTAGCTTTGCTGGCTATAGTAGCCTTCAATGCCTTTGCTACCGATCTAACCGTTGGTCCAAATGGATTGATCAACGGTGAGCTTGATGGTAATGCCACGGGTTGGACTCGATCTGGTATGGCTGGTGGCATTGATGGCAACGGTGGTCCAGGCTATACATTTAGTTTTCAGAGTGGTACTATAGCTCAGACCTATGCTATCAACCAAGCACTTCAAGGTACAGGTATTCAGATTCATGGATTTGATTATGGGTTTGAATACCGATTCAACTGCGGTCAACAAATTGGATCTGGTTGTACTAGTAATTCCAAGCAGGATACATTGAACTCCACTATTACTATCACAAGTAGTACAGGAATCTCATTATATTCAAAGTTTTACGGTCTAGGTTCTAAAAATGCTGCAGATGGCAATAGTGCTTATAATCCAAACTGGCAGAGTGTTGATACACAACAAAGATTTAATAGTCCTTACGATCTAGCTAACATGGGTAATTTTACCATGAGTATCACAGGTATGGATGCTGGCTTCTGGGGAGGTAATTACGGTCCTAATGTACGTAATGCATATTCTAAACCAGTATACTCAATGGATCAATGTACTTCTAATCCGTTAAGCAGTCCTAGCTGTGATGGCTACCAAGCAGCTTATCAAGAACAGCAATGCTCGATCAATCCACTATACAGTCCTAGTTGTTCTGGATATCAACAGGCTTATTATACACAACAGTGTAATATAAACCCTCTATATGACTCCAGCTGTCCTGGATACACAACAGCATACTACAACCAGCAGTGTTCCTTAGACCCATTATATGATCGTGGATGTTCTGGATATAATTCAGCATATATTAAAACCAAAGCCAGTACTGATTCTTCTAAGGATATGCAGCAAGAAATAAAAGATAGTGAAGTGAGTAAGGCTATCACACCTCCATCAACAACATCTCCAACTTCAGTAACTTCTTTGATTAGAGAACCAAATCCGGAAACTCGTATTCCTCCTAAAGAAGAAAAGAAGGTTGAGCGAGTATCTAACCCTGAGATAAGAGAGTTACCTAAAGAGGAGAAGAAAGAAGTACAAACTCCTAAAAAGACTGCAGATGCCAAACGTCGAGCTGAAGAGGCAATGAAAGCAGCAGCAAAAGCAAGTACTCCTAAAGAAGTAGTTGCAGCCCAGACAGCTATAGTAGGTGGTATGGGTTTACTACCTGGCTTTGAGAATTATCAGAACAATAGCATATTAGATGCTCAGTTCTATAAATCAAAAGAAATATATTCAAATCAAAAGACAGTTGATAACCGTAATGCTCAAAGGTTCCTAAGCGGTGCTAATGATGTTCGCCATCAACTAATGGTGGAAGAACAGTATAGACAATAATGGATCCTATATCTGCCTTTGCAGCTGCTCAGACAGCTCTTGCAATGATTCGCAAGGGAGTAGAGTTCTATAAAGAGTGTAAAAAAGCAAACGCAGATGTAACAGAAATAACAACTGAAGTATCAACATGGATTGGTAAGTTCATGGACCACAAAGAGGTGGTCTCGGAAGCAGCTCGCAAAGCAAAAGCAGCATCTGAAACGCCTCCTGATCCAGGAAAGGCATCATCTCTAAACACTCAGGCTATCAATAATGTGATGATGGAGATCCAGTTAGAGAGTGCAGAAAAAGAATTACGTGAGATGTTAATATATCAGACACCAGGTCTAGGAGCAGTGTGGACTAGGTTTCAAAAAGAACGAGAAAGACTACTAGCTGTTCACAAGAAACAAAGAGAAGCTGCTGAAGAGCAAGAACGAGTAGAAAGAATACTTGCAGCAGATAGAGCAAGAGCACGCAAGCTGCAAATAAAAAAGTTATGGGACGATTTGCATTGGGTTGTCATGATCATTACATTGGTTGTATTCTACGCAGGTTGTTTATATTTTGTAGTCCAGGATAGGATCAAGTATAGTCCACATATGGGTACTTGCTTCATTCCAAAAGGATCACCAGGGTATAGATCTTACAGTGACCTACGTTGGGTAGATTGTGATAATTAAAAACTAAACTAGGAGAGAAGTAAAATGGCCGATAAGGACATCAAAGAAGAAGTTAAAAAAGGATACGAGCTGAGTATTGCTGGTTTCAAATTAAAGTTAAACAACACTATTCTAGCTGTTGCAATTCCTGTTATCACAACCGTTGGTGGTGCTATGTGGGGTGCTTTTGAGTTCTACAAAGACTACATGGATATGCGTGAGAAGATTGCTAAGTATGTTGCACCTGATCTATCAGAGTTTGATAAGCGTTTATCTGTTATTGAAGAAAACAGTCAAAAGACTGCTGACTACACTCGTGATATCAAGAATGATCTCAAAGAAGATATCCGTCGTGTAGAGGCTGTTGCTGAGCAGGTAGAAAGAGGTTCAAAGCAATCTCAGCGTGAGACTGAGAGTGAAGTAAAGGCCATCAGAAACAATATTAACAGCACTCTTGAAAAGAACCGTGACGATATGGATAAGATCAAAGCTAACGTTGATAATAAGTTAGACAAGGTTAACAGAGATGTTGATCACAAGATCGATAAGATCCAAAAAGATCTTGACAAGAAGATTCAGAATGCTTTAGATAATCCTCTTGCTAAGTAATAAGCCCATCTTCAAACAATAATTTAGTTATACTATCACCAAACTCAGCCTTCTTCATATTAGTCGGCTGAGTTTCCTTTTTGGGATAACATATGATGTTAGTCTCATATCTTCTATCTAGGGAATCAGCTGTTGGTACATAGCCGGCTTCCTCCCATATATTCACAGTCTGTTTATTGAAGTTGTTTGGATTAAACTTGGTATATCCGTGCCAATAGGGAATATAATCAAGCCTCTTTAACTGCTCTAATAACTCATCATCGCCTTCTTTATTATTAAATTCTATATACAATAAAGGCTTATGTTGTTTGAGAAGTTTCTTAGCACCATCAAGTACAGTACTCTCATATCCTTCTACGTCCATCTTGACCATATGAAAACGATCAAGATATAAGTATTCATCTAAAGGGACAACATCTGTCTTAATACCAATCTCTGTCTCGTTATTGACCTTGAACATCCCAAAATTAACCTTCTCTCCTTCGAATGGATTAATATTAACCATCCTCATTTGATCTCGTTTATTTCCACAAGCTGCATGAACTGGAAGTACGTTGTAACATCCATTAACAATCATATTCATGCATAGTATCTCATGAATGTATATCTGAGGTTCAATGGCTACTATATTACCCTCACGACACCTCTTAGAGAAATAGAGAGAGTGTGTACCAATATTAGCTCCCACATCAAGTACATTACTAGTCTCTGTTAGAATAGTATCAAAGAGATCCATCTCTTGCTGCGCCCACTCACCAAAGTGATGAACACATGATCCAATAGGATCATCATTGCGGAAAAAGAATAGTCTGCCGTATCTTGAATCGGCTTGGGCCAAATTATTTTGCATAATATACTTTGTTGGTTGCGCAGCTAGGATTCGCACCTAGAACTGAGGATTATGAGTCCTCTGTGATACTGTTTCACTACCGCGCGTCTGATAGTTTTAAATGTTTTCTGTGAACTTTACACATTACCCATGAATTATAGAACAGTTCTGGATAAAAGAGAACATTTTCTTGAAATTGTTGCATAGCTTCATAGTAACTACACTCACCTTTTGTTTTGCACAGGTATAGTATAGTTC
>Ga0255104_1000145_pt1 | contig 19458 bp, 15 predicted proteins | sample Law_Cont_RepC_0h_FD_188446 | JGI IMG/M metagenome (GOLD analysis project Ga0255104, IMG submission 188446) | Freshwater microbial communities from St. Lawrence River, New York, United States - Law_Cont_RepC_0h | ecosystem: Environmental > Aquatic > Freshwater > River | place: USA: New York... | reverse complement strand
TACTTGATCTAATGCACGACCGTCTAAACGGATGCGCTCATCTACCATCATGTTACGTACAACTTCCCACTTAAGGTCTTCGTAATATTTTTTAGCTAACTTTTTATCTAAATCGGTAACGTCTTCGCCAAGGCTGGCTACTAACTCATCTTTTAATGCGCTATAGGCATCGCTACGCTCATTTTTAGAAGAACCCTTGCGTGAAATTTCATACACACGCTTAGCAGCAAAAGCATTTACGGTAGCTTGAATTGCTTCTGATTGAGGCGGCTTCTTGTAATCTCTTACAGTAGTAACACCTTTTTTAGTTCTTAATTCTGCTTGTGCTTTAATTTGAATGCGAATGGCATCATGCGCAAGTTCTAGGGCTTTAATTAAATCTGCTTCAGAACACTCTTTTGCTTCACCTTCCACCATCATTAGGTTTTTATCGGTTGCAGCAATTAAAAATTCTAAATCTGATTGAGCAAGCTCCGAACGTGTAGGGTTCACCAAAAACTGGCCATTCACACGTGCAATACGCACTTCAGAAATAATTTCTTTTACAGGAATATCTGATACAGCAAGTGCCGCTGAAGCTGCTAAACAAGCAAGTGAATCTGGTAATACTTCAGCATCACTAGAAATTAAACTTACAAGTACTTGTACATCGCACAAATAATCTTCTGGGAATAAAGGTCTTAAAGCACGGTCAATTAACCTGCTCGTTAATATTTCATAATCATTTAAACGCGCTTCACGCTTAAAAAACGAACCAGGAATACGGCCTGCAGAAGCAAACTTTTCTTGGTAGTCTACGCTTAATGGAAAAAAATCTTGTCCTTCTCTTGGGTCTTTATTGGCAACTACAGTCGCTAATAAAACGCAATTACCTTGACGAACGGTAACAGCACCATCTGCTTGACGGGCAAGCTTGCCAGTTTCGATAGATACTTGACGTCCGCCGCCAAGATCAAAACTTACACTTATTGGTTGTGATAACATAAAATTGTGTTGATTGGGTAAATGAATGAACTAAAAAAATAGGTACCAATAGAAATAACTATTCCCAACCGTTATTAGTAAGCAGTTGGGAATAGCAGTATCATTAGTAAAGAAAAATTACTTTCTTAAACCTAGTTTTTCAATTAGAGCACGATAGCCCTGTAGGTTATGCTTTTGCATATAAGCCAATAAGCGCTTACGTTGACCAACCATCATCATCAAACCACGTTGTGTAGAATGATCTTGCTTGTTAGCTTGTAAATGCTTAGAGATATGGGAAATACGCTCAGTAAGTATTGCTACTTGACCTTCGATAGAACCCGTGTTAGTGGCTTTCCCACCATACTCAGCAAAAATGCTTGCTGTTTTTTCTTTTGTTAAATGCGACATTTCAAAATGTTTAAATAAGACTCCGTAATTGTTTTCTTCTATTTTTTATCGGCTGCAAAGGTAGGTATTATAATGTAAAAAGGATAAATTTGGGCATCTTTTTACGCCATTTCCCCAGAAATATATGTTTGGAGTCACTATTTTAGGTAATAACTCGGCCCTTCCAGCCTACGATAGGCATCCAACAGCCCAGGTAGTAAGCATTCAGGACCAATCTATTCTGATAGATTGTGGCGAGGCCACCCAAATACAAATGAGCCGTTACAAGGTAAAAAGAAGCAAAATCAACCATATTTTCATTTCCCACCTACATGGCGACCATTATTTTGGCCTCATTGGCCTTATCACCAGCATGGGACTTCTAGGCCGAACCACCGATTTACATCTTTTTAGCCCGCCTGGCCTCAAAGAGATTATTGATATGCAATTAGCGGTGGTGAATTCTAGTATACCCTACCCTTTACATTTTCATACCATTGTTGAGGCTGGCACCCTTGTTGAAAATCCAAAATTTAAAGTGAGCTGTTTTCCCACCCAGCATAGAATACCCTGTTATGGATTTGCCGTTTCTGAAAACAAAGCACCCCGAAAAATTAATAAAGAAAAAGTAATCGCGGCAGAAATACCTTTTAGTTACTACGATGAATTAAAAAAAGGGCATGATTACGAAACAAAAACAGGTGCGGTAATTTCAAATGCACGCGTAACAGACCCCGCTAGCCCCAATAAAAAATACGTGTATACCGCCGATACTGTTTTTGATCTAGGTTTGGTAGAACATGCTATGGATGCTAATTTACTCTACCACGAAGCCACGTATTTACAAGACCAAACACAAAAAGCAGCAGAACGTTTTCATGCTACTACCATTCAGGCTGCAACGATTGCAAAAGGAGCAAAAGTGAACCGCTTACTCATTGGACATTTTAGCAGCAAATATGAAAGTATTGAAAACCACGTTGTGGAGGCAAGAACTGTATTCGCCAACACAGATATAGCCCAGGAGGGCGTTACTTTTCTAGTCCAATAAATGTGGGATTAATCTAAAATTTCAACATCTTTTGGATACTTTGCTTTGTTGAAAACAAAGAGGGTGTTATCAAGTGCCTTATTAGAAACTAAATTACTAAAGCTTACTTGTAAAGTATTGTTGCTTTTGTCTAAAATTACCGCTTTTGTAATCATTGACTTAGTATTGTCAACAAATACATTTACTTTAGAAAAATTTTTGCGCGGATCGATAGGCTTCATTTCAATTTCACTTTGTCCAGATTTGGTTCCAATGAGTTTGCAAACAAAATCTTTTGCATAATCACCAGATAATATTTTTTGAGGACTTAATGATTGTCCACTCTCTTCTAAACTAGTTACTGTAATAGTTTTTGCACCATCAAAATTGTAGGTTTTAACACCATCACAAATCACTTGCATTTTACCTTGCACTAAAACATATTTAGCCCCTTTAATTGAAATAACCCCCGACTTTATACCGTTGCTTTTCCCTTTACTAGAAATAGAGTTAATTGAAAAATTCGCATTGATGGTGGTAAAGCTTTTCACTTTAGCACTTACCATATCCAAAATCTTTTTAGCGTTTGGATCGTTTTGCGCATGCGCACTAACAATTGAAAGTAAAACGATTACAAGTGAAAATAACTTTTTCATTGAATGGGTTTATTTTGGGTTTTCGCGGCAAAGATAGGTATTAGAGTGTTTCTAAAAACATCTCTAATTCGGTGTCTGTTTTAAAGCGTACTTCCCTAGCCTTGCTACCTTGGTTAGGACCCACGATACCTGCGGCCTCTAACTGATCCATTAAACGGCCAGCTCGATTGTATCCAAGCTTCATTCGGCGCTGAATGAGTGAGGTTGAGCCCATCTGGCTTTGAACAATTAAACGTGCGGCATCTTCAAATAGAGGGTCTCTATCACCAGCGTCAAAATCTCGGCCTTCCATATCCTTTTCATCCACATATTCGGGTAGTAAAAACGCTTGCGGATATCCTTTTTGGTCACCAATAAATTCACAAACTGCTTCTACTTCTGGGGTATCTACAAAAGCACATTGCAAACGGGTAATTTCACCATTATAAGAAACAAGCATATCTCCCTTTCCAATCAATTGTTCGGCTCCACCGGCATCTAAAATGGTACGGCTATCAATTTTACTAGACACTTTAAACGCTATACGTGCAGGGAAGTTTGCCTTAATAGTACCGGTAATGATATTTACCGAAGGGCGTTGCGTTGCAATGATTAAGTGAATACCTACCGCTCTTGCCAGCTGTGCTAACCTCGCTATTGGCATTTCTACTTCCTTACCAGCCGTCATAATTAAATCGGCAAACTCATCTACAACCAGTACAATAAATGGCAGGTACTGATGTCCTTTTTCTGGATTTAATTTGCGAGCCGTAAACTTCTCATTGTACTCTTTAATATTTCTACAACCCGCTTCTTTTAGTAAATCGTAACGGTTGTCCATTTCAATACAAAGTGCATTGAGGGTATTGATTACTTTTTTGGTATCGGTAATAATAGCGTCGTCTTCACCAGGAAGCTTTGCTAAAAAGTGTTTTTCAATAACACGGTATAAACTCAACTCCACTTTTTTAGGATCTACTAATACAAACTTGAGTTGTGATGGATGTTTTTTATAGAGTAACGATACAAGTATTGCATTTAATCCCACCGATTTACCCTGACCAGTTGCACCCGCCATTAAGAGGTGTGGCATACTCGCAAGGTCAACGATAAAGTTTTCATTGTCAATTTTTTTACCAATTGCAATGGGTAATGAATAGTCGCTGGTTCTAAATTTATCACTCGCTAAAAGCGTTTTCATACTCACCACCGACTTTCTAATATTAGGCACTTCTATACCAATGGTTCCTTTACCCGGAATTGGCGCAATGATACGAATACCAAGTGCAGCAAGACTTAGCGCAATATCGTCTTCGAGGTTTTTAATTCTACTAATACGAACACCTGGTGCTGGAACAATTTCATAGAGTGTTACTGTTGGACCAACTGTTGCCTGAATTTTTTGAATGGCTATATCGTAATTCTTTAGCGTAGCAATAATTTGATTTTTGTGCATTTCCAATTCTTGTGGGTCATGCACAATTTTTTCGCTACCGTGTGTTTCTAGTAAATTAATACTTGGATACTTATAGCTTTTTAAATCAAGTGTAGTATCGTATTTGGTATTGAGTTTGCCAAGGCTTGCAGCAGGTACTGCTTGTTCAACAGGGGTTTCGTTGATTTCTAAAGATAAATCTTCGGTGTCTTCTTCTTCTATTTCGTCCTCTTCAAGTGTTTCATCTAAATCAAGTGGATCTTCGCCACTCATATGCGGCGTTAAAGCAGTTGGCATGGTTTCTTCTGGCGCATCTGGCATAATTACAGATACAGCTCTTCCTTCAGATTTTAATTTATTGCCGCTAGCGACCACCGGCACTACTGCCGTTTTTTTTTCAGCTGCTTCTTCGTCTTCAATTACCTCTTCCTCTAATGGTGCATTAGGGTCAGGCACAAGTGCTCCCGCTTCATCCCAAGCTTGCACAACAGGCTTTTCGTCATCGGTGGTAAAAGGCACTCCTAAATCGGAAGTATCGTTTTTATTAGAATTGAAATTAAAACTAGGGGCCTTAAATACTGGATTAAAGCGCCAAATAAAATAACTAAATGCAGCTAACAATAGTATTGCGCCCGTACCAAAAGTGCCCGTCCACTTTTGTAAGAAAGAGGTAAACAATTCTCCTACTGCCCCACCCCATGAAAACGAACTAGCCGAGGCTACAAATGCAAAAGCAGTACTTAATATGAGTAAGCCAACAAGCACATAACGTGCATTGCGCCAAAGGCTAAATATTTTTTTGCCAAAAATTAAATTAACACCAAGTACAAAAAAGAAAGTACACAATAAATAAGAGGCAAGTCCAAAGCCTTTGTAAAATAAGGAGTGTGCAACATATGCGCCAAGTACACCTAGCATATTACTCACGCGTAATCCATTTTCTGCAAATATTTTAATGCCAAACTGATGCACTTTATCTTGGTCTTCTTGCCAAGTAAACAAATAAGAGGTAAAAGCAACAAACAAAAAACCTGCAAACAATAATGTTACAGCACCAATGATTTTAGTGGTACGCTCGTCTTTTACAACTTCCGTAACGGTTACTTCTGTTTCCTTATCTGGCGTTAACTGCTCAGGATCTGGAGGAGTGGGTGCTTTCTTTCTTAAACTATTTGCCATGGAAACAAATATAAGTTAAGGGGCCCGGTCTATAACCGGTTAGGTGCCGATGTGCAAAAATGCTATACCACTTCAGAGTTTTCCACGCCCTTAAGTTGTGAGAGGCCTAATAACACCCAAGCAACCATCCAAAGCAGTCCTCCCATCGGTGTTATAATGCCAACCCAAGGTAAACCTTCAATTCCCAAAAAAGGCTTAGCCACTATAAAATACAATGACCCAGAAAAGAGCACAATACCATCTATAAAAAATAGTCCTGCACGCTCAAGTAGTTTCTTTTGCTTTAGCGAGGTAGCGCGCCCATACAAAATTCCAGTTATTAGAATTGCCACTACATGATACATTTGATAACGCACCCCTGTTTCATAGGTAATAAGTGCGGCTGGAGATAAAACTGCTTTTAAAGCATGTGCACCAAAAGCGCCAAGGGCCACTGTTAATGCACCCAAAAAAGCACCGATCGGAATAAGATATTTTGATACCATCGTTTATAATTTAGCAAGTGCTTTTTTAAAACTGTCGGAGGTAATTGTTTGGTCCTGCATATGTACTTGAGCCGCACTATAAAAAGGGAACCTGTCTACTCTTTGCTTTTCTAAAAAAGAAATGAGCTCCGAGTCTGATAAATTCGCAATTAATGGACGGTGAGCCTTTTCAGGAGCCAACCTAGCCGCAATAACTGCTATGGGCTCATCTAACCAAATAGTAACGCCCTGCTTGTTCATCCAGGCCATATTATCAAAAAAACAAGGAGCACCACCGCCGGTAGCGAGCACGTATGTTTTTTTTTCGGCAAACCATTTAAGTACAGTAGACTCTGCTTTTCTAAAATAGTCTTCTCCGTCTTCGGTAAAAATTTCGGCGATTGTTTTTTCCTCTTTTACTTCAATCAAGTCATCTAAATCATATCCGCCTGTCTTGTGCTTTTTTGCCAATTGTTTTGTCCAATAACTTTTTCCGGACCCCATTAACCCTACTAGAAAAATTTTCATGCCTCCCTATTTAATTTCTTCTACCACCAGTAGCTGCCTTATTAGACTGCTCCATTTCTTTAGTCATTTCCTCTATTTCCGTATCAGATCTTGAAGTTTTATCTCCTAGTAAATGTTCTGCAAAATAATCTGCTTGACGCCAAAAGAAATACTCTGTCATATCACCATAACCGTGTCTTTGACCTGGTAGTAATACCAAATCAAAACGCTTGTTTGCTTTAATTAAAGCGTTGGCCATACGAATGGTATTGCTTGGATGCACATTGTTGTCAATATCACCATGAGAAAGCATCAGATGACCTTTTAAGTTTTTAGCCAAATCCGGATTTTTTTCGATGCTATATAAAAAGCTCGTATCCCCTTTATCACCAATCACTTCTTTAACACCATGGTGCTGTTCACTCCACCAACGGTTGTACACGCTATTATCATGGTTACCCGCCGACGAAACGGCTACTTTAAAAAAGTTTGGATATACAAGCATCGCAGCAGTACTCATAAATCCACCGCCCGAATGACCATGAATACCTACTCTATCAATGTCAATAAATTTATAACGGTCGGCAAGTTGCTCTACTGCTGCTTTTTTATCGGCAAGTCCATAATCACGCAAATTACCATACCCAAAATTATGGTACCACTTGCTTCTAGCAGGATGTCCACCTCTGTTTCCAATAGTTACCACCACAAAACCCATTTGGGCTAAACGGTCTATGCGGTCCATCCCTTTAGTAAAGGCTTTATTTACCGCTTCGGTTTGAGGACCCGGATATACATACTCTATAATGGGGTATTTTTTAGTAGAATCAAAATCAAAAGGCTTGTACATCACACCATATAAATCAGTGATGCCGTCATCTGCTTTTACTTTAAAGGTTTCCGGAAACTTATAACCAGTAGCCATTAATGAAGACAAATCTGCAGTCTCAAGATCCATTACTTTTTTGCCATCTGCATTGTAAAGCACCGATGCTGGCACCGAGTTTACACGTGAAAAATTATTAACAAAAAAACTATTGTTATCGTTCATGCGCATAGCATGATCAAAATTACCTGGATTTAATAGTTTTAAACCCGTACCATCAAAGTTTACACGATATGCGTGTAAAAGGTATGGATCTTCTCCTGCTTCTTTACCATTCGCCGAAAAATACAATACACGCTTTGCTTCATCAATACCTAAAATTTCTTCGCAGTGATACGTCCCAGATGTAATTTGATTTTTAAGCTTGCCATTTTCATCGTGTAAATAAAAATGCGCCCATCCGTCCTGCTCACTCCATTTAACAAGTTCTTTACCTCCATTAATAAGTCCCACTCTTTTGTTTTCGATATAGGTATTAAAGGTTTCAGTAATTAAAGGATTAACTGCAGCTGTTACAACATCAACCGTGCAAACATCTATTCGCTTTTGATCACGACTCGTTCTTGTAAAATAAAATTTACTGTTATCACCAAGCCAAACAGATGCTCTAAAATCATCGTCTCTAGTATTCACTTTTCCAGGATCAGACCAAACAGCAACACCCTGATCTTTAAATTTAGATACATTAAGTTCTTTACCGGTAGCAGAAGTAATATCAAATACATACAAATGATCTACGGGCGCTTCTTTTTCACCGGGCATCCAATATTTATAGGTTTCAAGTGTAGGACGAGGACCACTCACATTATTAATCACCCATAAATCTTTAACCTTGGTATTGTCTACTTTTTTAACAACAAAATATTTTGAATTTGGCGACCACATTACATAGGCACCTTTACGTTTCTTTTTATCCTTTTCTTTTTCTTCGTCGGTTTGACCGGTACCTGATAAGTTATTGTCATTGAAATAACCAAAATTTTCGATACCGTCTTTGGTCAATTGCTTTTCAACAATGGTAGAATCATTTTCATTGATTAAGGCTTTTTCGTAAGAAGCCTTATCCATCCAATAAAGATTGTTGCTTCGTCCAAAAATAATTGAACTTCCATCTGGAGACACGTTGGCCCAACTTGGCTTGCGTTTTGGCTTCTTTAATTCAGGAAGCTCCACAAGTTCTGCGGTTTGCAAATTGTATTCGAAATAAAATACCTTTTTCTCTTTTACAGAAGGCGTACCTTTTTTAGCAGCAGTATCTTTCTTTTCAATTTCTTGGGTACTTTTTACTTCAAACTGAATCCAATTTTCGTCTCTAATAAAACGCATACTATCAATCGCTAAATGCTGTGCATCAAATGGGTCTTTTACGATGCGTGTAATTTTTGCAGCTATATCGGCATTATCAAAAAGTAATTTCTTTTCTGCTTTAATTGGATCTACGATATACCATTTTTTACCTTCTGTGGTTTCATACATATACCAAAAGCGTTCCGACTTTTTTAAAAAATGCGGATCCACCGATGTAGAAAAAATAAGTTTATCTACTTTTTTAGGAGAGAACCTTGCGGCAAGGGCATAGTTAGCCTTGGTTACGGGTACCTGCTGTGCAGTAGCTGAACCGCTCATAAATAGTGCGGCAACAAAAAGGCAAAAAAGGGATGTGCAATACTTCATAGAGTTGGATTTATAGAGGAGATGAAAATAAGCATTCTGCTAAAATATTGGCCATTCTGTTACACATTTATATATAAAAATGACAGCCGGGTGAAGCTTTGTGCACAAGGGGTGTTAACTTTATTGTATGTACCAGTATTCTACCTCTTATATAGCGTCACAATCATTTGCCGCAAACATGGATGTAAATGATCCACTTGCGCCGTTTAAATCGCAGTTCCATTTCCCAAAACATGATGGCAACGATGTCATTTATTTTTGTGGAAATTCACTCGGGCTTCAGCCTAAAAATGTAGCCGCTGCCATAGAAACTGAACTTACCAGTTGGAGAGATTTAGCCATTGGCGGCTATTTTGGCGGCACCAATCCATGGCTTAATTACCAGGAATATACCAGGGCCACACTGGCAGGCATGATGGGTGCCAAAGAAGAAGAAATTACAGTGATGAATGCCCTGACTGTAAATTTGCACCTCATAATGCTCAGCTTTTACAAGCCTACTTCTACACGTTTTAAAATTATAATGGAGGCCGGCGCCTTCCCTTCCGATCAGTATGCTGTAGAAACACTGGTTAAGCATTTTAACCTAGACCCTGAGATTGCTATTATAGAAATCAAACCAGAAACGGGCAAAAAAACCATTGAAAATAGTGCCATTGTAACGGCCATCGAAGACGCTGGCGATTCGCTAGCAATGGTGCTTTTTGGTGGCATTAATTATTATACCGGTCAACTTTTTGATGTCAAATCCATTACTGCTACAGCACATAAAGTGGGTGCCATCGCAGCATTTGATTTGGCCCATGTTGCGGGCAATGTACCCATGCAATTAAACGCATGGAATGTAGATTTTGCAGTATGGTGTTCTTATAAGTATTTAAACGCAGGCCCAGGCGCAGTAGGTGGCGTATTTGTGCATGAAAAACATGCTACTAATATAGACACACCTCGCCTAGCTGGTTGGTGGGGCAATGATGAAGCAACCCGTTTTAAAATGGAAAAAGGATTTATTGCAAAACCCACTGCATCGGGTTGGAATATCAGTACCGCTCAGGTATTTAACACCGTAAACTTAAAAGCTTCTTTGTCAATTTTTGAAGAAGCAGGGATACAAAATTTAAGGAGTAAAAGCATCGCACTAACTGGGTATTTAGCATTTTTATTAGAGCAATTAACATCTCTTTCTTTTACCCTTATCACGCCTTCCGACCCTAACCAACGTGGTGCACAACTCTGTTTGTTTTTTGAAGAAAAAGGAAAAGATATTTACCAGAAAATGAAAGAACATGGCATTATAGTTGATTATAGAGAACCAGGTGTCATTCGAGTAGCGCCTGCACCACTTTATTGCAGTTTCAAAGACGTGTATAGGTTCTACGAAATCTTGAAATCATTTTAAATTAGGTACCATGCAACCCACTTATTTAGCCCTTGGCGATTCCTACACGATTGGAGAATCGGTACCCTTACATGAAAGCTTTCCTTACCAATTGGTGCAGCAATTAAGGGCCAAACACCCGGGTTTTCAGGCACCAGAAATTGTGGCAAAAACAGGTTGGACCACAAACGAATTGGCCACCCATTTGATCCATACTTTACTCCAAAAACAGTATGATTTTGTCACACTTTTAATTGGCGTAAATAACCAATACAGAAATTTATCCATCACAGAATTTGACCAGGAATTTACCTTTTTATTACTCAAAGCATTGCAGTATAATGGGCATCAAAACAACCGCGTTTTTGTGCTTTCCATACCCGACTGGTCACATACTCCATTTGCTCAAAATAAATCGCAGGAAACGGGGTTGGATTTAGCAGAAACTAGTGCGCAAATTGACGCTTTTAATGAGGTAATAAAAAAGCGCTGCGAAGACATGGAAATCGAGTTCGTTTATATCACGGATGTAACCAGAAATTGTGCCCCAGAAATGCTAGCGCAAGATGGACTTCATTATAGTGCCAACATGCACCAAATTTGGGCAAACTTATTACTACAAAAATTTGAATTATAATTTCAAGTAGCCAGCCATTTCAGTGGCATAATTTTTAGCAGCTTGAGCAGCGGCTTCGGCAAAATCTTCCCCGTTACTAGCAAAAATAATGGCCCTACTTGCGGCCACCAACAAACCACAATCTGGTGTGGCGCCATATCGTGAAACTTCTTCTAAACTACCTCCTTGTGCACCAACTCCTGGCACCAATAAAAAGTGATTGGGAATGATATTTCTGATGCCTTCAAAATCACTTGCCTTGGTAGCACCTACTACAAACATTAAGTTGTTTGGTGTACCCCAATTGGCTACTTTTTCAAGTACGACTTCGTATAATTGCTTACCAGAATTTGCGAGTGTTTGTTGTTCAAAATCTTGACTTCCTGCATTAGAAGTTAAACCCAAAACAATGGTCCATTTATTTTGATATTCTAGAAAAGGACGAACACTATCTTCACCCATATAGGGGGCTACAGTCACCGCGTCGAACTGCATGGTTTCAAAAAAAGTTCGGGCATATTGGGCCGAGGTATTGCCAATATCCCCCCGCTTTGCATCGGCAATTGTGAACAAATTTTTGGGGATATATTCCAGTGTTTGCTCCATGGTTTCCCATCCTTTTACCCCTTCAGACTCGTAAAAAGCAGTATTAATTTTATACCCAACACAGTAATCTTTGGTGGCATCAATGATTTGTTTATTAAACGCCAAAACCGCGTCTGGCTTGCCTTGCAAGTGCTTTGGCAATTTAGAAACTTCGGAGTCTAGGCCCACCAATAAATATGATTTTTTAGCCCCAATTTGAGCCACCAATTGTTCGCGCGTCATACCGCAAATATACAATACTTTTTGGGGGTAAACTGTGGGTAGCGCAGGCTAAAAATTGCTTTTCTTTGTACCACGTTTAACCCTATGGAAAAGAAGGCTTTATACTACGCAGACTACCTACATCTAGACAAAGTTTTAGATGCACAGTATCCTGTGAGTTTTACGGACGGTCACGAAAAAGCGCATGACGAAATGTTGTTTATTGTGATTCATCAGGCCTACGAACTTTGGTTCAAACAAATCATTTTTGAACTCGATTATGTGCTGGATGTTTTTGGTCAACCGGCCATCAACGACAATGCCGAAGACATGAATTTGGTGCGTCATCGACTTCGCCGAATTATAAAAATTTTACAGCTTCTAAACGATCAAGTAAACGTACTTGACACCATGACGCCGCTCGACTTTTTAGCGTTCAGAAATTTGCTTACCCCTTCTTCCGGATTTCAGTCTAAACAGTTCCGACTTATCGAAGCAAAACTTGGTTTAGAAATCGACAATAGACACCAAAAAGAATATTACAAAAGAACCGACGAAGGCGGATTTGACAAACCAGATTACAACCAAATTTCTACTGCCGAAACCGATAAAAGTTTATTATCCCGCATTAACGAATGGCTCGAAAGAATGCCGTTTTTTAATGACGAATTTGGCACCAAATTTTGGGACGAATACCGCAGTATTTATTTGGCTGGATTAACGCCGCGCGAAGCGTCAAAAATTAACGATTTTGACTACGTTTTTTTTGAAAAAATTCCAGCAGAATCAACACCCGAAATGTTAGCCAATTTAAGAAGCTCTTTTTCGCCCAAAGCGATGCAGGCTTCACTCTTTATTATGCTCTATCGCGACTACCCGATTTTTCAAACTTCTTACCAAGTGTTAGACGCACTTATTGAGATCGATCACCTTATGAGCAATTGGCGTCATAAACATTTAATTATGGTTCGCCGCATGATTGGTATGCGCGTGGGTACTGGTAACACATCTGGGGCTGGTTATTTAGAAGGCGCCCTTAATAAACATTTTATTTATAGAGACCTTTCAGGACTCTCTACTTATTTAATTGAAAGAAGAAAAATTCCTGCACTCCCAAAAAGCTTAATTGAAAAATTAGGTTTTTCATTGGGGCTTCACCATGCAGGATAAAAAATAGAAACTATGAAACAAAGAATGAAACATTTACTGCTTATTGTTTTAGTTGGTGCTTTTTTTGTTAGTACCGCACAAAAACCAACGGATACAAAATTACCCGTTGATTCAAAAGTTAAAATTGGCAAACTAGCCAACGGACTCACCTACTACATCAGAAAAAATGTAGAGCCTAAAAATAGAGCCGAGTTAAGACTTGTTGTAAACGCTGGTTCAACTTTAGAAACAGAAAAGCAAAGAGGCCTTGCGCACTTTGTAGAACACATGTGCTTTAATGGAACCAAGAATTTTAAAAAGCAAGAATTGGTAGACTTCCTAGAAAAAAGTGGCGTAAACTTTGGTGCCGACTTAAATGCGTACACAAGTTTTGATGAAACGGTTTACGAATTACAAGTTCCTACCGATAGCCCCATGGTGTATAAAAAAGCCATGCAGGTTTTAGAAGACTGGGCACACCAAGTAAGTTTTGAACCCGCCGAAATCGATAAAGAGCGTGGTGTAGTAACAGAAGAGTGGCGCTTAGGCAGAGGTGCAGATGCCCGTTTAAGAGATAAGTACTTCCCAATTATTTTAAATGGTTCTCAATACGCTAAAAGACTTCCCATTGGTACCAAAGAAAGTATCAATGGAGCTCCATACAGTGAGCTTACTGGATTTTACAAAGATTGGTACCGTCCTAATTTACAAGCAGTGATTGTTGTAGGTGATATCGATGTAGCAGAAACAGAAAAAATGATTCAAGCGCATTTTGGTAAACTCACCAACCCGGCTAATCCAAAACCACGCACTAAATTTAGCATCCCTGCTTTTACAGATACCCGCATTTCTATTTTAACGGATCCGGAGCAGGCATACAATGTGCTTCAAATGTTTTACATGCTTCCTGCTGTTAAAGAAGCGACAACTGAGGGGGAATACAGACAAGGCATGGTGCGCGAACTCTTCAACCAAATGATGAGTAGTCGTTTAGACGAACTGTCTCAAAAACCAGAAGCACCGTTTTTGTTTGCGAGCAGTAGCTATGGCGAATTCATTGGAGACAAAGACGCCTTTACCCTTTTAGCCGTTCCTAAAACAGCTAAAGAAATGGAAGCCGCATTTAATGCCATCTTAACAGAAAACGAAAGAGTGAAGCAGTATGGCTTTGTACAATCTGAACTAGATAGAGCGGTTAAAAACGTAATGTCTCGTATGGAAAATTCTTTTAAAGAAAAAGACAAGACAAAATCGGTTCAAATTTTACAAGAATATGTAAGAAACTTTTTAAAAGGTGAAGCCATCCCTGGTATCGAAAAAGAATTTGAAATGTACCAGCGTTACCTTCCTACTATTGCAATACAGGAAGTAAATGCGTTAATTAATCAGTGGCTTAACGTTACAGGTAAAACTGTTTTAGTGCTCGCGCCTGAAAAAGAAAAAGAAAATTTAATGACGGAAGCTAGCATTAAAGCAATACTTGCTAAACCCATTGCAAAACTAAATGCTTACCAAGATAAAGTAGCTTCTGGACCACTATTACCTAAAGCACCAGTAGCTGGTAAAGTTGTTTCAGAAAAAATATACGACAGCATTGGTACGCGCGTTTGGACCTTATCAAATGGCGCAAAAGTAATTGTTAAGCCTACTACCTTTAAAAATGATGAAATTCAATTCTCTGGAATTAGCTGGGGTGGATCCTCTTTATATGCAGACGCCGATTTTGTAAATGCCTCTAACGCAGCAATCGTAGCATCATACGGCGGCATGGGTAGCATTGATTTTCAAAGCATGCAAAAAATGTTTGCAGGTAAAAACTTTGCAGTAAGCCCATCTATTGCAGAATACATGCAAGGTTTTACCGGAAGCAGCAGCCCTAAAGATTTAGCTACAGCGCTAGAAGTTTTACATGGTTATTTTGTGGCACCTCGTAAAGACGCTCAAATATTCCAATTTATTTTACAGCAGTACAAAGTGCAGCTTACCAATAAAAATAACGACCCAGCATCTGTATTTTCTGATACCGTAGCATATGTGATGGGCAACTACAATCCAAGACGCAAGCCACTTACTGTAGAAATGCTTGATCAACTCAATCTAGACAGAAGCTTTAATATCTTTAAAGAGCGCTTTAGCAATGCTGGTCAGTTTGTATTTACGTTTGTTGGTAATGTAAACCTTGACAGCCTTAAGCAGTTAACTGAAATGTATATTGCCTCATTACCTGCATCAGGTGCTTCAGAAATGTATAAAGATTATGGTGCCGCTTACCCTACTGGTAACATTTCTAAAACCCTTAAAAAAGGTAAAGAAGCAAAAGCGAGCGTACAATTATTTTATACAGGCACCCTTGCTAGCATTGGAGACCTAGATGAATTACAACTAGATCAGTTAACCAAAGCTATGGGTATTAAATTAAGAGAAACTCTTCGTGAAGATGCAGGTGGCGTATATGGCGTTGGTATTAGCGGCGGCATTAACAAAGAACCTAAAAAATCATATAGTATCACTATTAGATTTGGATGTGCACCAGAAAACGTAGAAAAATTAATTGCACTTGTTGAAGAAGAAATCAAGCAAACCAAATTAAATGGTGTAGCACAAATTAATATTGACAAAGTAAAAGCAGAGCAAACTAGAAGCCTAGAAAATGATGTGAAAGAAAATAGCTACTGGCGTTACAGATTAGAGCAGGCTATATTTAGAGGTTCAGACCCCACTAAAATTTTACAAGCTCCTGCCCGCATCAATCTAATTGACGTTGCAACAACTAAAGCGCTCGCCAATAAATATTTTAACGAAGCGAATAAAGCAAAATTTGTTTTACTACCAGAATAATTAATAGTCGACCACTATAAAAGATAGCATTATGTCAATTGGAACATTTCATTATCCGCAACCCGCCAACGAACCCGTATTAAATTACGCACCCGGAAGCGCAGAGCGTGCTGGACTTAAAAAAACAATCGCTGCCTTAAAAAAACAGGTTATTGATATACCAATGTATATTGGCGGCAAAGCCGTAAGGACCGGAAAAAAAGTAGCCATACACCCGCCACACGAGCGCGCACATGTGCTTGGCCATTTTCATGCGGGTAATAAAAAACACGCCATAGATGCCGTTAATGCAGCACTTAAAGCAAAAGATGCTTGGGCTGCGATGTCATGGGAAAATAGAGCCCATATATTTTTAAAAGCAGCAGATTTATTGGCTACCAAATACCGCTACCATATTAATGGTACCACCATGCTTGGTCAAAGTAAAAATGCATACCAAGCAGAAATTGACGCTGCTTGCGAACTCATCGATTTTTTACGTTTTAACGTGCACTTTTTAAGTGAAATATACAAGCAACAACCAGCATCGGCGCCTGGCATGCACAACCGCTTAGAATGGCGTCCATTGGAGGGTTTCGTATTAGCTGTAACACCTTTTAACTTTACAGCAATTGGTGGTAACCTACCTACTTCCGCTGCGATGTGCGGCAATACCGTTGTTTGGAAACCAGCCAACACGCAAATTTATTCGGCACAAATGTTTATGCGCATTTTAAAAGAAGCCGGCTTACCTGATGGCGTGATCAATTTGATTTATGTGGACGGACCAACCATTGGTGAAGTATGCTTCTCACACCCCGATTTTGCGGGCGTGCACTTTACAGGTTCTACAGGTGTGTTTAATAATATGTGGAAAGTGATTGGTGAAAATATTCCAAAATACAAATCATACCCGCGCATTGTTGGTGAAACTGGCGGTAAAGATTTTGTGATGGTGCATAAATCGGCAGATGTTGATACCGTTGTTACTGCTCTTGCAAGAGGTGCTTTTGAATTCCAGGGACAAAAATGCTCTGCTGCTTCAAGGGCTTACCTTCCTAGTAACATCGCTCCGGCAATCAAAACCAAATTAGTAGCTGCCGTTCAATCTATGAAAATGGGAACCGTAGAAGACTTCTCCAATTTTGTAAACGCGGTTATTGATGAAAAATCGTTTAATAACATTGCAAAATACATTGACAAGGCCAAAAAGGACACAAAAGCTAAAATACTCGTGGGTGGCAATTACAGCAAAAAAGATGGTTATTTTGTTGAGCCAACCGTTATCGAAGTGTCTGACCCTAAGTACGTAACCATGTGCGAAGAGATTTTTGGACCAGTTTTAACCATTTATACCTACAAAGCCGAAGCCTTTGAAAAAACCCTTGATCTGGTAAATACCACGTCAAAATACGCTTTAACAGGGGCTATTATATCGCAAGATAGAGCGGCTGTGGAGCTGGCTACCAATAAATTACGCCATGCCGCGGGTAACTTTTACATCAACGATAAGCCCACAGGGGCTGTTGTGGGCCAACAACCATTTGGGGGTGCCCGTGCCTCAGGTACCAACGACAAGGCTGGAAGCCTCATTAATTTGTACCGCTGGCTTAGCGCAAGGACCATCAAGGAAACCTTTAATCCACCCGTAGATTATAAGTATCCGTTCCTAAACGAAGCCTAAATTTTTAATGTTTAACCCGTATATTTGCACCTCAAAATTTTGACTAGTGCCTACTAAATTCTCAAAAGAAACCTACCTCTACTGGTACGAGCTCATGCAGCTGATTCGCCAGTTTGAGCTTAAATCAGAAGAAATGTATAAAATGGCAGGTAAGATTCGTGGATTTTTCCACGCTTACATTGGCCAAGAAGCAATAGCAGCGGGCTGTATGACAGCTACCCAGCATGACGATCCATTTATTACTGCCTACCGTGACCACGGCTTAGCGCTTGCAAAAGGCGTATCTGCCGATTCTTGTATGGCCGAATTGTACGGTAAAGCAACCGGTTGTGCTAAAGGTAAAGGAGGCAGTATGCACTTCTTTAGCCTCGAACACCGATTTTTTGGTGGCCACGGTATTGTGGGCGCCCAAATTGGAACTGCTGGCGGTTTAGCTTTCGCTGAAAAATACAAGGGCACAGGTAATGTGGTTCTTTGTTATTTTGGAGATGGCGCTGCACGTCAGGGTATCTTACACGAAACATTTAACCTAGCGATGCTTTGGAAATTACCAGTGGTGTTTATTTGTGAAAACAATAATTACGCCATGGGTACCTCTATTGAACGTACTAGTAATGTAACAGATATTTACAAATTAGCAGACGCATACGACATGCCTGCCGATGTTATTGATGGCATGATTCCTGAACTTGTACACGAAGGTGTAGCAAGAGCTGTAAAAAGAGGAAGAGATGGTGAAGGTCCAACTTTACTAGAAATGAAAACGTACAGATACAAAGGACACTCTGTATCGGATCCACAAAAATATAGAAGTAAAGAAGAAGTGGAAGATTACAAAAATCAAGACCCTATTATTAAAGTGCGTGAAACCATTTTAGAAAATGGATTTGCCACCGAATCTGACTTACAAGCCATCAATCAAAAAATTGATGCCATTGTTGAGCAGAGTGTAAAATTTGCTGAAGAAAGCCCTTGGCCTGATGATAGCGAAGTTTTAAAAGATGTTTACCTAGACGAAAATTATCCGTTTATCGTAGACTAACCCCATTAAAAATTACAAGAAAATAAATACCATGTCAGAAAACGAAGTAAAACACACAAACAACGAGGGCCTAGAAGGTGCAGCTGCATTTTGGAATACAAGTGGCAAAAAAATTGCTACTGCAGTTGCCGTTATTTTAGTAGTGGTGGGTGCTTGGTTTGGTTACCAAGAATACATTGTTACGCCTAAAGAAGAAAAAGCTTCTGAAGCGATGTTTAAAGCACAAGAATACTTTGCTATAGACTCATCTAACCTTGTATTAAATGGCGATGGTGTAAATAAAGGTGTGTTGTATATCATTAATAACTACAGTGGAACCAAGGCTGCAAACATCGCAGGCTACTACGCTGGTGTTAGTTATCTTAAATTAGGCGACTTTAACAACGCAATCAAGTACCTAAAAGATTTTTCTACCGACGCAAAGCAAATTCAAATGCTAGCGATTGGTGCTTTAGGTGATGCAAGTGCTGAGCTTAACAAAAAAGACGAAGCGATAGATTATTATAAAAAAGCGGCTGCTAGTTTTTCTGAAGATGAAAGCAACGCTTCTGAATATTTATTTAGAGCTGCCCTTCTTTCAGAAACCACTGGAAAAAATGCAGAAGCTTTAGCCCTTTACAAAGAAATCAAAGAAAAATATCCTACAACGGATAAAGGATTTTTAGCAGACAAATACATCTACCGTTTAGGTAGTGAAAAATAAATAAATGAACGTACAGTTATTTATTCCTTGCTTTATTGATCAACTCTACCCACAGGTAGCGTTTAACATGGTTAAAGTGTTGGAGAAAGTAGGCTGTAC
>Ga0255104_1000138_pt1 | contig 19824 bp, 38 predicted proteins | sample Law_Cont_RepC_0h_FD_188446 | JGI IMG/M metagenome (GOLD analysis project Ga0255104, IMG submission 188446) | Freshwater microbial communities from St. Lawrence River, New York, United States - Law_Cont_RepC_0h | ecosystem: Environmental > Aquatic > Freshwater > River | place: USA: New York... | reverse complement strand
GAATACTTATAAGTACGAGTAATAAGAATAAGAATAAGAATAAGAATAAGAATAAGAATAAGAATAAGAATAAGAATAAGAATAAGAATAAAGACATATGTTGGCAAAGTGCCGATGGTAAACAGCAGATTGAAAAATTTTTAAAATTTCTTTGTCGGGGTAGACATCCCGGGATCGCCTCCCTACATTTAATTGACCGGACGAAAGGTCTGGTTGGTTGGGCCGAGTTGGCCTAGCTGGTTATCACGAACGATAAGGAACCGTTATCATGGCACACGAAATAGATATGACCGCAGGTTACGCAGCTGCCGCCTTTGCTCGCACTCCTGCGTGGCACCAGTTGGGCAAGGTAATGCCCGACCACATGACCGCAGACGAGGCGTTGGACGCTGCGGGGCTGGATTGGAATGTGAGCCTCCGCCCTGTGTACCGAACCAACAGGAACGGCGATCTCCAGCTGATCGAAGACCGCCGTTGCGTTGTTCGGGATGACACCGACGCAGAACTGGGCCTCGTGTCGGACAAGTGGGTACCGAGCCAGAACTACGAACAGGTCGATTTCATTGATGCCCTTATCGGCGAAGGGGCGAAAATCGAGTCTGCTGGCAGTTTGCGTGGCGGGAAGCGGGTCTGGTTCCTTGTGGATCTCAAGGCCACATTTGAACCGGTCAAGGGTGACCCCGTGGAGAATTACCTGCTGTTGCTAAACGGCCACGATGGTATGACCTGCCTTCAGGCCATCGGCACAGGTGTCCGGGTTGTGTGTGCCAACACACTGGCCCTTGCCATGGAGAACGCCGAGAAGAAGTTCGGCCGCTATGTGCGTCTACGCCACAACGGCAAGCTGGAGGAGAATGTCCAGCTGGCCAAACAAACCCTGCACATGCTGCGTGGGCAGGCCGAGTTCACGGCCCTACAGGCGAACTACCTTGCAAAGAAGAAAATGGACAGGGAGAAACTGTCCCACTTCTTTGCCGAGCAGGTCGCAGCCATGCAGTTCCCGAAGGAGCGTTCCGAACTAATCCTTGCCCAAATGGCAGAGGGTTTGGAGCTGGAAACCAACAGCCTACCCGGTATGCGTGGCACGGCGTGGCAGGCTTTCAACGTGTTCTCCGAGTGGGTAGATCACAGCCCCCGCAAAATGTCCAGCAGTGTTCGGATGGAATCTGTGTGGTCTGGTGAGGGCTCGAAGCAGAAGGTTAAGGCGTGGGAGGCACTCATGGCGGTGTAATGGTTGGAACACTACCCGGGGGCAACACGCTCCCGGGTTTTGTTGGTGGTGAGATATGAAAAATTTTTCATGGTTGACCCCACGATGGGTAGGGCCTAATATACAGGTGTTGGGGGGAGTTCCCCCGGCAGGAACGAACGAAAGAATGAAGGAGTGAGAGAAATGAACACAGCGGAAATTCAGCCCGTTAACGACCTCGTGGTTGCAATCGGTAAGGCTCGTAGAGTGTATGTTTGGAGCAACTGGATGGAAGGTGATGGGTGCTATTTTAAGGTGAGCAAAGCCGAAGCCCTTGCTGTGGTGGGGAGCGATATGTTTGCTGGTAAGGGGGCACGGTTTTATGTGAACGAGTGTGGGGAACTGCACATCGGTTAAAAATGAAAAATAACAGGCCCGGTTGACACCAGTTGTGACCGGGCCTAGTATACAGGTGTCGGGTGAGTTACCCGGCAGGAACGAACGAACGAATGAAGGAGTTACCCATGTACGCCAACGCTGAACTCGTGAACCGTGAACTGATGAAAACCAAAAACGCCCTGCGTGCCCTAATCGTGGAGGTTGCGCAATCTACCGATCTTGAATTCGTGGTACACACTGCGACCCGGGTCGCCGATACGCTCGAGCTTTCCTTCGGGGTCTGGTTGGCTGCGGAGTATGGGTACAAGGGGTTGGAGATCGCACACGACATGCGTGAGACGATGCGTGGTGCTGTGATCACCATACTGGAGAACGAGAAGCGGGTGGGGCGGCAGGCAAAGCTGAACGCCCGTGCTGAGCGGTTGATGAAGCTCTACGGTGACACAAGCGTGCGTTTGTACGAACTCACCTGCGACTTCTACAAAAGGCACCAGCAGGCTCTCACGGCCTAATGAGAACCACCCGATGCCCTGCCGGGGAATGCAGGGCGTTTTTTGGAACGAACGAGGAGTGAGTTATGAAGGACGTTTGTGGTGAGCAGTTCTGTAGGACGAGGCACGGTGGGCTCCACGACCGTGGTAGTGCGGATGCCTATTACAGTCGCCCCGCCCAACCACACTGGTGGCCCTCCGGTACTGGGTTCGGGGAGAAGGTTACAGACCTCACCCCGGAGGAGGTTGCTGAGTACCTGATCGGGTACGCCAGCATACAAGACCTCAAGGAGTGGGACTGCGAGTAATTTCACACGAAAGAAGGAGGCGAACATGTCTGGAGCTACACCGAAGTCTGTGCGAGCCGAACTGAAGAGGCGGGGCCTGCCGTACACGATCCACAAGGATGGCGGGTGTTGGTATGTGTGGGGGCCGGGCTGCGAGTCGTGGTTTACCACAAGCTTAAGCACCTACAGGTTTGATGGTGCGACATCTGGGTTCTGGGTGGACTGGATCGAGGACATGGCGAAAGAAGAGGAGGAACGGCAATGTGGCGAGTGACTCTTGTTTTGGATTCCAAACGAACCGACTGCGGACTATTCACAGACCGTGACGATGCCATGAAGGTGGCTCGGGTTGAGATGGATGCTGCGAAGTCCCGGCTGTCTGGTGCGGGCTGTGTAACGCCCGGTTTCCTTGCTGTCACCGTCGTGAAGGAGCCTGTCGATGCGACGCTGTGAAATGTGGAACAGCCCCCACACGATTTCCTTCTATTCGGAGAAAGTGAGTGTGGAATGGTTGCCGACTGGCGAGGGCGACAATGTCAAGTTGACCGTGCGGTACAGCCCGGAGGTGGCGGACGTTTTGTTCGTGTCCAATCCTGCGGGCGGGGCGTTTGTGGTCATGCAGGGCCTTGATGAACCTATGGTTGACCGTTGGCTCAAACCGGACGGGTTGCCGTGGGCTGTGTGCATTGCGGACTGCACTTCAACTCTCGGGTTCGCAAAGCGGGTAGTCCGCTCTGTGGCCCGGTTTTATGCGAGGTACGCAACGGGTGCGAACCTTGCAAGGCTTCTACGGTTCTCACCGGAGAAGTATGACCTGTTCGTGAGTTTGATTGAGGAGGAAGAGAATGAGCAGCTTGTTTGACCTGACGGCAGAACTGCGACATTTGGAAGCACTGGTGTCCAGTATGTCGCCAGACGGGGAGTTGCCCGAGGATGTAGTCCGTTGGTTGGATGACACCGAAGGGAACTATGCCCAGAAGGTGGAAGGGTACTGTGGCGTGATCGGCGAGCTTGAGGCCCTTGCGAAGGCACGGGAGGAGGAGGCTAGTCGTGTGCGTGAACTGGCACGGTTAACGGCCATGCAGGTTGAGCGGATGCGGGAGGCTCTCAAGCAGTCTTTACTGAAACTGGATCGTCCGAAGGTGGAGACGCTGCGATATAAGGTCTGGGTGCAGGCCGCTGGTGGCAAGCAACCCATGGCCGTGAACGAGTGCTTTGTGCCGCACGACTGGAAGAGAGTTGAATTGGTCACCGACAAGGAGAGAATTCGTACAGCCCTTGAGGGTGGGCAGGCGTTGGATTTTGCGGAGCTTCTGCCCCGTGGTCACACACTGAGGATCAAGTAATGAACTGGAACAGCAGTTGGTTCTACAGCGATCTAGAGGCCGAGTGGGAAGAGTTTTTGCGTCTCGCACAGGAGACAAACGACTTTGAGGAGGATTTCGCATGTTCAGATTGAGAGGAGGTTTACAGATACAGCGAGCCTCGGGGGATGGATTCTACATCCTGTTTCCGAACGGTCGCAGAATTAACTTCATGCTGTCCGGCTTCGGCTTTGTGGAAGGCGATGCTGTGGTGGACGTGACCGAGGTTGGTGTCGCATCTCAGGTAATGCAGATGCGAGAGGGAGACGAGTTCACCTTTGGGGGTGAACCCGAGGCCGTGGTGGCCGTGGACTGGGTGCATGGCGGACGGGCGCAGTTTCGGGTGATCGCCCCGCACAGTGTGGTTGTTCGTCGGAACGAGGTTGGTTAAACGAGTTGAACGAAACGAAAGGAAGAAGTGAAATGAGTGCTTCAGAGAATACGGATGGCGGGATTGGCCGAGCCGAGTTGGCCCTAATTCAGGGCGACCTGTCGAAGCTGACCGAGGCGGAGCGTCTGTCGTACTACCGGACTGTCTGCACCAGTGTGGGGCTGAACCCGGCGACAAAGCCTCTGGGCTATATCGCCTTTCAAGGGAAGCTCGTCCTCTACGCCACAAGGAACTGCACAGACCAGTTGCGTCAGTTGCACGGCGTGACGCTGGTGTCGCACGAGATACGGGAGGCAGAAGGCGTTCTTTTTGCCACGGTGTCCATGCGTGACCGGTCTGGGCGAACCGACACCGACATCGGTGCGGTGCCAATCAAGGGCGTGACAGGCGAGCCGTTGGCCAACGCCTACATGCGGTGTCTAACAAAGGCGAAGCGTCGCTGCACACTTTCGTTGTGTGGGCTCTCTATGTTGGACGAGACGGAGATGGACACCATTTCCGGGGCTCGCATCGTGGACGAGCCTGCACCACAGGCACCACAGGCACTACAGGCGAAGGCTCTGGTTCAGCCGAAGTCTGATGAACCGGTTGAGAAGAAACTGGTCGCCAACGCCCAGCGTCGGGATCATCTCTTAAGCGAGTTCACCATGCTGTTTAATAGTGCAAAGAACTTCGGTCGCCTGCCAGCCGACTGGCAACAGTACATTCGCTCCGCCTTCGGTGTCACTACCCTGCGTGAGTCGAGTGTGGATCAGTTGGGGCATTTGATCGACTGGGTTGCCCCGTATGCCCGTGAGGACGAGGAGCCCTTTACCGAACCGGATCGGGAGTAGTGTTCGTGAACCCGGCCGTGCTGTGCGACCGGGTTCGTTTTGTTTTGGTGATGTCTTTATGGAGATTGAATCGTGGAAGATTTCTTTGCTGCGTTTGATGGAAAGAAGCCCGAACCCGTGGCCAAATCCCTGCGGGAATCCGACCTACCGGATGGCATGGTCGTGTGTGAGGTGGTGAGTCTTGCCCCAGTGTTCGTTGACAAGGTTGGGGCTCATGCACTGCGTTGGGAGTTAATCGTACGCCACGGTGAGTTCGATGGGAAAAAGCTACAGGCATCCGCCTTGATGGCTGGCTGGCGTATTGATCAGGTCTGCGGTGGTCTTGCCAATATCGGCTGCAAGGGCGAACTCGTGACCGACATCGTGCGAGACGCAATGGAGGTACTGCCCGGGCAGGTTGTCCGGTTCCGCAAGACCTCCACCACCAGTCCGAAAACAGGGAAGACTTATCACGACCTCCATCCCGTGGGTATTGTCTCCGGGGAGAGTCTTCCGTTCTGATGGTTGTCACGAACCCGGGGGAACCTATCTCCCGGGTTGTGTGGCGTAGCGTAGCGTAGCGTAGCGGGGGTGGCCGATGGGCGACGAAGAGTTTCAGGCGATAGCCGACGAGCTGCGGGAGTTTGCGTCACAGGATCACACCTTCCCGATTATGAGTATGATCCTTGACCTCGTTGAACACGCCGAAAATCTACGGGACATGGTTGCTGAACTGGCAACCGGCCTCGATGATTACGAACTTCTGACAATGGTGGACGACCTACTGGGATAAGGGGGCAGGGATGAACCGGGTGAAGTTGTCTGAGATTCGGGAGAGGTTCTGTAGCGGTAGTCCGTATTCCATTTTGGATACGGGGGCCCTCATTGAGTATGTGGACGAACTACACGCAGCGATCCGGTCGCACAGGGCGGAGGTGGTGCGGATGGTTGGCACAGCCAATGTGGGGATGGTTCACAAGCTGTTGTGGGCATATGCGGATGAGTATGCCCGAGTAGGCGACTAAAGAAGGAGTCTAAGAATGAGTGAGCTGGAAAACCTGCGAGTGCAGAACGCTAGGTTGATTGCGAATTCGGATCAGATGTTAACGCACCTCCGGGAGGGGGTGAAACTGATGGACGAACTCAAGGTCGGCATAGTGGAGATATTGACGGCGGTGAACACACACGCCGTAGCGAACAAGCGACCGCTCAAGCGTGACCGGGAACTGTACTCGGTTCTCAAGGATTGGATGAACCGATGGCCACTGGAGGAGGAGACAGATGCTGACACTTCCAATTGAGCCAGAGGAGGTAGAGATTGCAAGGGACGAGGCGAAGAGGATGGGGCCACTGCGGGGGACGATAGTTGGCGTGCCGGGGAACTTTGCTGGTGTGATCGGGGAACTTGCGGTTGCACGGGTTCTCGGCTATCTCGGAGCTAGGCGGGACAATTCTTACGAGCATGACATCACGGTTGCCGGTTGGCGATTTGATGTGAAGACGAAACGTCGGTCTGGAAAGCCTGCGACCGATTTCGTTGGCACCGTACCCGTGCGTCAAGTTCAGGATTGCCACGGCTACATCTTCACCAGTGTGGAGATGGACAGAAAGGAAAACCCTGTGTCAGTTACCATCTGTGGGTGGCAGCGTAAAGACCGTTTCCTCTTTCTGTCGGAGGTGATCGAGGCTGGTGTTATGGATCCTTCCAACGGTTGGGTTTGCAAGGAGTCGTGCCGAAATATTCCATATTCAAAGCTCGACAGTGTCTTCGACCTTGAGTGCCATCTCATGCTGGCGTTGCGAGGTGTGAAGTGAAAGGGATCTTGATGGTGCTGCTGTCGCCCATGCTCACGGGGCGTGCGGCGGCGCGGTTGGCAGCGGAGGGGGGTGTTACTCACGCCGAGTTAATTGGTGGCGTGTTACTGGTGCTGGCCGAGATGGTGGAGACCAAAGAGTTCCGGGTTGACGACTTGAATCGTGTGGTTGGCGACAGGTTATCAAGTCTACTGATTGACCGGTATTTTAGCGTCGATGCGAGTGGCGTGGTGAACTACACGCCGATGGTGGAAATTCTTCGGGGTGGTGGTGGTAAGCGGTTGGCTGCGAAACCGGAGGAGCCGTCTATCTTCCGGGCGGACGAGTTGATGGAGATCGCAGACGAGGTTGACCCGGTTGTGTTGACCATGCCTTGCAAGAAGACAAAGGAGAGCCCTTCTGGGGAGTGGGTGCTACGGCGTAGCGTTCTGGACAGACTGGCGTCCGAGTTCCCGGGAGTGGATGTGATGTCTGTGGCCCATAGGTTTGCGGGGTGGTGGAAGGCGAAGCCTCCCTGCCGTTGGCGTGGGGACTGGGTACGCACGCTTGAGTCGTGGTTGCATACGGAACTCTGCCGTTCGGGGCAGAAGACGACCGTGCAGAGCCGTGAAGACGAACGACGCAAGACGATGGCCGAGGCCTACCACACAGCGAACGCAAAGCACATGGCGGAACTGTGCAGCCCACGGTTGCGTGCCATCTTCCAGCTGGAGGAGTTACAGAAGGCCGTGGGCGGTTTGACCGTGAGTGGTCGTGTCCGGTTGGCGGCCCTGAAGATGGGTTTGGAACCGGGTGCGGAGTCCACTCCAGAGGGAGAGGCGTTAATCACAAAGGCGAAGAGTATGTTCTTCGGGGAGGCGAAAAGTGGATGAATTGGTTCCGGTGGAGGAAGCGGCCCGGGTGCTGAACGATGCGTTGCGTGCCGCTCGGGAGGCATCGTCTCGTTACCGTGGCCTCATGCGGAGGTCACGGTACCTTGCGACCCGGGAGTATGTCCTGCGGGAGTCGGCAAAGGAAGGCGGCCCGTGCGCACGGTTGTGTGGTCGCAGGGCAAGGCCCGGGCGGGTGGACTGTCTCGAATGCTCGGAGAAGAAGAAGCGACTGACCATAGAGGCTAGAAAGCGGAGGCGTGACGATGAGTGACCGAGACGCAGACCACATGTTGTCCGAGTTGCAGGAGGCGCGGGCGGAGGTTGATCGGCTGCGTTCTGATCTAGCCGGGTTGCGCCTGCTGGTTCTTCAACAAACCTCGGTGACCTCACGCGGTGAGCGGTATTGGCCGGAGTGGGTTAATAAGTATTTTGATTCAATTGGTTCGGCGAAGGAGGTGAGTATGAGTGAGGATGCCCCAGCTTTCTACTGGGAAATGATGTTCAAAAACCTTACACGGGAAAACTCCAGACTGCTCGACCAGTTGTGCGAAGCGGACGAGAAAATTGCTGAGCTTGAGTCGGAGAACGCCAAAATGCGTGACCTGCTCCGCTGGCGTGATGCGTATGGTGAACCACCAACGGAGGAAGGCATTTACCTTGTGATAAATAACGACTTCGATGGTGGCACAAGCGTCCACGCCACTTACTGGAAAGGCAAGTGGCCAATCGGTTTCACGGTTCCGTACTGGCGACCCATCGGAGACTTACCAATGAAGGAGAGTGAGTGATGGATTTCTCGGTACCCATGTGGCAACAGCACCACGCCGCCATCTTCCAGACCAACGAGATACGGTGGTCTGAAGTCTACCGGTCGTGGACATTACTGTTCGCACGGGAGGGGTGGACGGACGAAGAGGTCTGCGAGGCGGTTCTCAGGATGTCTGGTAGACCGGAGTTACCGAGGTTCCCGCCAGACCATCTACAGGCACTACGCCGTGAACTCGGTGGCATGGTGCGGGAAATGCGGGAGGCTTCGGAGCGTGTGTACTCGGAAGTGAACTGTCCCCGTTGCGGCTCGACTGGGTGGGTACTCGGTCTGCCATGTCTGGAGCAGGTGGTGGGTGGCTTGTGGTCGCCCCGTGGAAACGATACGCACAAGACCGTGGCCGTGACCTGCGACTGTCCACGGGGCCGTGCAAGGAACGAAGGTGTCCGCCAGCATTGGTCTAAAGACCCACTGCGCAATGGCATGGGCGTGATGGGTATCGTGGAGTACACGAAGAAGAACCCGAGCCACTCGGTTCAGGTCACGATGCGGGAGGAGTTCCTTGCTGCGGAGCGTACGACAATTAAGGCGAATGCCGGAGCCGGTTCGGCCTCGGCGGATCATGTTCGTGCCATGCGAGACAAGCTTGCGAAAGGATTTCAGGTGCAATGAAAAAGCTCACCCAACGCCGTGCGAGGCTAGTGGAAAAAAACATCCGGCTCACGAACTGGTTCATCGTGAACCGTGGTGGTAAGCCGCCCCGCATGACCTACGACGAATATATCTCCGAACTCCATCTGGCACTCATTACAGCCGCCATGACATGGAACAAAAAGAAGGGGGCAAGTTATTCGACCTACGCCGTTCGCTCCATGGACTTCGCAAGGAAGGCTTGTTACTCACGCTATCTCCGTATCGAAGCCCGCAACGAGAATCCTCTGGAGGCCATGCTGGAAGATCCCTGTGTCCAATACAGAGATGAACTCTGCGAGAAGGACTACGCCGACCACGCCCTTGCCTCCACCCGCATTCTCAACCCACGGGAGAGGGCCGTGATCCTCCACGCAACCAACGGCCTGACCACCATGGAGACCGCCCGGAGGTTACGGGTTTCGAAACAACGGGTGAGCAAGATTTTACTCCGGGCCCGGGAGAAGATGCGGGGCCGTTTACTGAAGGATGATGAGTCTATAGAAATATAGAAGAAAAAATTCTTGAGAATTCTGGTTGGAGAGGTTGACCCCCAGATGGCAGGAGCCTAATATGTAGGTGTCGGGTGAGTTACCCGGCAGGGTTGAAACGGTAAGAACGAAGGAGTGATGACCGATGAGCGACAAGCAAAACGACAAAGTGGAAGTAATCTGTGGGCACGAGGTACATCGGCTGGCTAGCCTGTGGCCAATGGTTGAGGGCGGGGAAAGCCTGACCGCACTACAAGAGTCCATCCGGGCCATTGGCGTGCTGCACGAGATCGTGCGGGACAAGGCTACCGGGAAGATCGTGGACGGTCGCAACCGCCTGCGGGTCTACGACGAGGTTGCCAAAGACCTCGGCAAGGAGTGGGCGGACAAACACCCACTGCGTTTTGTAGACCGGGAGTTCGCCGACGAAAACGAAATCTGGGAGCATGTTAAGGCGTTCAACAAGGCTCGCCGCCACATGACCGACGACCAGCTGGTCGCCGTGGCTGTGCTGGCTGGCCAGTACCTTGAGCGTACGAAAGAGGCGAAAGCTAAAACCCAGTTTAAAAAGGGCGGCAAGAAGGCGGCACCCGATGCTGTGGTGGTGGCAGTAGAGGGGCCGGACGGCACGCCCATACTGACGGGCGCACCAAAGCCAGCGGTGCGGAAGACTTCCACGGAGTACCTTGCCACGACCGCAGGCGGGCTGATTGCCACGGACGCTGGCGTGGGTATCCACAAGGGCCGACAAGGTGCCGTGGTTGCGAAGGGGATTGCGAAGGGGGCCATCTCCCGGGCCGACCTCCAGAAGGTGGCCGATGGTGCCGCCCGGTTGAAGGATGTCGCCGACAAGGTGGAGGTGACCTTGAACCCAGCGAAGGCGGACAAGCCGAAGAAGGTTCGAGTTACCCTGCCGATTGGCGGTCTGCCTGAACCGTTGAAAATTGTCCACGCCAAAGCTATGGCACTCGAAGCGATCCTGAGCTGGATGGAGAAGACCGCAACCACGGACGAACTCTACCAGATCGAGATGAAATTGAAGGAACTGATCTGACCAGTTGCTGGTTGCCCCCGGGTGCGTTGCCCGGGGGCTTTGTGTGGGAACGAAGGAGGAGTTGAAATGGGTATTCACAATGTTAAGGGCGGGAAGTTTCAGGTGAGCGTTCGGGTCTTTGGGAAGACGACCTATGTCGGGACTTACCGTACAGAGGCCGAGGCTGTCGCCGTGGAGAAGTTAGCCGAGAAGCTGAGGAGAGTGGTTCTCAAGAGGGCGGTGTCGGCTTTTTCTGGGCTGTGCCAGTTGGCTCAAACGGACGAGGTGCAGTCGTGATACATCCCCAGAGTGATGGACAATTCAAGGTGAAAATTAGTCTCATGGGTCTGCCCCACTATGTGGGAACCTACGACACTCATGCGGACGCTGTGATTGCGGAACGGGTTGCTGTCTCCATGCGGAACGCAATCTACACGAAACTGGACAGCCGGAACCGGATGTTCGACCTCCTGCTTTGCAAAGACCAGAAGGCAGGGGACTGACAGCCTCCGCCATATAGACTTGATCTCGCCAGCCGCTCGGGGTAACATCCGGGCGGTTGCTTGTTTTTACAGGAGGATATTCGGTATATGAAAAGCTATATCGCTCTCGGTCTTTCGATACTTTTTTCCGTACCCGTTTTTGCGGGTGATTGCGGGGATGGCTCCCGGGTGGGCTTTCGGTCACGCAGGGCCGAGATCCGGGCTGTAAAGCGAAATTTGGGGGCTTCCTGCGGGTGCTGTGCTGCCTCAGAATCAAAGGTGGTGGAAGAGGTGCCTGCGGTGATCCGCAAGGAGTCTGTGTACCGTACCGTGAAGGTGGGTGAGAAGGTGACCGTGGTTCCCGCCGAAAGTGCGGCTACCCAAAAAGGTAAGTAGTGTATTGAGGGAGGCAGTCTGATGAAGCAATGGATTGCACTGGCTGGCATGGTGGTCGTGGTTTCCAGTTTGACTGCGGGGCCGTTTGGGCGGCGTGGCGTAAAGGTTCCGAACCAATACGCTGCGTCCGCCCAGACCGATGCGGGTAACGAGTTGTGGTCTGCACAGGGCGTTGCGAACCGTATAGCTCGGACGGGGGTGTTTCGGCATCACGGCAACCCGACCGGAGGGTACGAGGGCATTGGCATGGGTGCGACCCCGGAGGCTGCACGGGCCTCGTGTTGTTATGCGAGCCGGTTCGTGGCACGGGATGTCGGCTATGCGAGGATGTCCAATGGCATGTGGTGTGCCTGCCAGAGATATTGACTCTGATCTTCGTGTGAAATACGATGCCCCCGCACGGTCGTTTTGTCCGGGCGGGGGTTCTTTTTGGAGACGGACTACATGAAGCATCTCAGGGAAGAAGAATTGGTTCGCATGCGTGAGGTGGCGGACGGGGCCGGAGACCGTGCGCTGGCAGACTGCGTGATCCGTCTGCTGGAGGAGGTGCAGCGTTTGCGCCTTGTCAACGACCAGCTGGAGGAAATCGTGTGTGATTACCAGCGAGCGGAGCTTGCGTGGTGAGCAGACAGACTGTCTCCCTACGGTTGCCGATACCACCGTCCACGAATCAGCTATGGCGACATGGTCGTAAGCGTGGCACATCCTATCGCTCGCCAGAGTATGTGCGTTGGATTGCCAATGCGAACATATTGGCGGCAATGCAAAACAAGCTCTACGGCGTTCCCACGGACATGCCTGTGGAGATTTCGTTGACGGTACACGAGGGGCGTGGTTGGCGTGGTGGTCGTGACCTAGATAATGTGCTGAAGGCCGTGCTGGACTGGCTGGCCCACCACCGCTACATCGTCACGGACAATTGGAAGAGTGTTCAGAAGATTATGGTTAAGATGGGGCCTGTCGAAATGCCTGCCCGGATAGCATTCGTGCAGGTAGAGATCACGCCGATGGAGAGCGAGGCGGTGGCCGAGCTAGCGGTCGTGGCCGAGTCGAGCGAAGGGGGAGATAGCGAAATGGCAATATTCAAGGCGGTGACGCACACGACTGGTGATACGGTACTGGTGACCGGGCAGAAAGGTGTCTGCGTGCGGGTGGTTAACTATGTGTTGACCTCTGCGGCGGGTGGTGCGGTTTCCTTTAAGAGCGGTTCAACCGCCATCACTGGTGCCTTAACCATAGCTGCGAATGGGCAACTGGTGGCCTCGTCCGGTGAGATGACCCCGTCTGGTTCTACAGGTCTCTTCCAGACCGCACCCGGCGAGTCGTTGGTGCTGAGTGGCACGGTGGAGGTGAGTGGTCATCTGGCGTACCAGCTTGTCTCTGTGTGAGGTGGTTAAACGATGAGACTCCCATCCCCGGTTGCGTTCATGCGTTTCCTTTCGGCGGTCTTCAACGGCTATGCCCGAGGCGACGGTAACTTCTTGATCTCTGCCGGTCAGGCGTTAATGCGTTTGGGGCAGAGGTTACAGCGGACGAACGCTCCGGGGAAGGGCGGTTTCTCGGGCACGATGGCGGTGAAGCCTGTGCCACCCGCACCACCTCCGAGGACACGCCCTCTTCAGGGTTCACGGGAACAGCCGACCTACACGGACGGTTTGGACGTGGGTGTGAAGTCGTCGTGGATACTGGGCGTGAACTTCCGTCCAATCGGCGGCGTGGGGGAGGTAATAACGGCCCCCATGCAGGGCGGTCGTTTGTCTAATTCGGGAGTGCAGCGAGCTTACTTGTTTAACAAGGGCGACCTGACAATGGTTCTGAAGAACCCATCGTACGAGAACGGTTCGGGGCGTTACACATACCCGAGGGTACCTCGTAAGGTGATGAACGACATGCTGATGTCTCCGTCGAAGGGACGCTTCTACTGGTGGGGCTATAACGGGTCGAAGGGCTTGCGAACCTATTCGGCCCGTGCGGAGATTGGCCAGCGGATGAAGCGGCAGGGTTCACGGTTGGTGGCAAACCCGAAGAGTCGTCACAAGCGTGTGGCTCGTGACCGTGGCATGAAACAGAAGAGGGCTCACTGATGGCTAATGTACCATATATCCCGAATGCGGACGCTGGTTCGTGGGACTGGTTGAACGAGGCTCATTGTGCCTATGTGGAGGGGCAGTACGACAAGGCACTTGTCGCATCTGTTCTCTTCCATGCGGAGTCGCTTGAGTCTTTGCGTCTCATCCTTCTGGAGGGGGCGAAAGCGATTGATGTGAACCCTATCTCGGACTCTCAAGCAGGGAGGTAATATGCTGGACGAAACATGTCTGCAATGGTACTTCAGGGCCGGGATGGAGAGACTATTGACAATCACAAGGGACGACAGCGTCTCTGTGTCGGAGCAGATTAACGCAGCCACACAGTTGTGCCATGCGTCCACGCAGGCCTTGAGGCTCGGCATGGAAATGGATGAACGGTGCGATGAGCTTGATGAGCGTAGTGAGGAACGTAGTGACGATCGAAGCGAATGGAGGGAGTTAGACGATGAAGATCAAGGACAGGATTAAAGAGTTACGGCGTGTGAAAGCTTCGGAGCTGTTACCTAATCCGAAGAACTGGCGCACGCACCCAAAGGCACAGCAGGATGCCCTGCGTGGCGTGTTGGCGGACATCGGGTTTGCGGATGCCGCATTGGCGTACGAAACCGATGGCGGGCTGATGCTAGTGGATGGTCACCTGCGTGTGGAGACTGCCAGTGATGCGGAGATCCCAGTGCTGGTGCTGGACATTACGGACGAGGAGGCGGACAAGCTCTTATTGACACTTGACCCGTTGTCGTCGCTTGCTGGCGTTGACGCAGCCGCATTGGCGGGATTGAACAGCATAGTGGAATTCGAGAGCGATGCGGTTCGACAGATGCTTGAGAACCTGACCGCTAAGGCCGGGATCGTGGACATGGAAACTCCGTGGGATGGTGATAGTGCAGATCCTGCGGACATGGGAGATTACGACCCGGACACGGAGACTTATTCGTTGCGTGTCAACGGTGTCCAGAAGGCCCAGAAGGAAGAGGTTGTGTCGGTGATCCAGAAGGCCGTTAGCACATACGGCCTGAAGGTGGAGGTATTTTGAGGATGCGGTTCCCGATCCTCATCTCGTATGCCTACGCAAGGATGCGTGCCGAAGACTTTGCCGTTTACGCAAGCGACCCGAACATCGAAGTGCTTCTCGACTGTGGTGCGTTCACGGCAAAGAACACAGGGAAGGAGATACTCCTCGGAGACTATTGTACTTTCCTAGACAAGTGGGGGCCACGCCTGTTCCGGTATCTGGCTCTGGACAAGGTCGGTGATCCGGTGGAAACGGAGTCTAACCTCAAGGAGATGATTCGTCAGGGATACGCTCCGGTACCCGTGCATGTGTTGGGCGACGACGAACGGCGCATGGACGAGTTATTCGAGGTGAGTGACTATGTGGCCCTCGCCGGTTTCCGCAGACCGAAGCGTGGTGCCTGTTCGCCCGAGTATGTGAAGGCGAAGATGCGTTGGGCTCGTGGCCGGGATGTGCATTGGCTCGGCTATGTGCGGGAGGAAATGATTGGCGCATTCAAACCGTTCTCGTGTGATTCATCCTCGTGGGATCGGGCACGGATGTACGGTGGCGTGGACATTTATATCGGCAACGGTCGATGGGTAGCCTCGGACTACCGTAACCGGCAGAAGATACTTCGTAGCCGTGAAGCCCTTGATGTCTTGACTGGTCTGGGTTTCTCGGTGCGAGACATCCACGACGAGCGGTTGTGGCGGCGCAACTTGAAGCTCGGCATACCGGACTCCCGGTTCCTTTCGGCTATGGTCACGACCGATAGTTGGGTTCGTTATGTGATTGATGTTCGCAAGCGTTGGGGCACACGGTTGTTCATAGCGACCTCGCTGGCCGACGACCTTGACATTCTCAAGGCGGCTATTGACAGGCATGTGAAACGATTGGAGGTGAAGGCGTGAGAACGACCGTTATTCTTTCGGGCGGCATGGATTCGGCTGTGCTGCTTTATAAGCTCCTCGGTGAGGGTGACATCGTTAACACCGTGAGTGTGGACTACGGTCAACGACACCGCAGGGAGTTGATCTGTGCCGAGAGGCTATCAGCTCGTGTAGGCGTTCATCACGATGTGATCGACATGACCTCTCTGGGCAGGCTTCTAAAGGGGTCTAGTCAATCTGACCCGACTGTGGATGTACCGTTCGGTCGTTACGACGAACCGTCCATGAAGCAGACGGTTGTGCCGAATAGGAACATGGTACTCCTTGCAGCTGCTGGTGCGGTGGCTATAGCGAACAGGGCTGACCGTCTCGCCTACGGGGCACATGGTGGCGACCACGCCATCTACCCGGACTGCCGACCGGAGTTCGTCTACGCTCTCGCCAAAGCCTTCCAGTTGTGCGACTGGCATCCGGTCCATCTGGTCGCCCCGTTGTCCGCCATGCACAAGGGCGAGATCGCGGTCCTCGGTGGGAGGCTGCGTGTTCCGTTTCAGGACACATGGACATGCTATGTCGGCGGGGACGAACCGTGTGGCAAGTGCGGTGCGTGTGTGGAACGGGCTGAGGCGTTTGAGTTCGCGCACCTGAAGGATCCACTGATCGGAGGTTATTACAATGCGTGGTGAGCGAAGTGAGCAAAGCGAACGAAGCGAATGGGAACTCAGTAAGTCGTTCATGTTCGAGGCCAGCCACCAGCTGCCGTTCCATGACGGTAAGTGCGCGAGGTTACACGGCCACAGTTGGAAGATGACGGTCACATTTCGTGGCTCCCAATTGGAGACGGATGGGCCGAAACGGGGCATGCTTGCGGACTATTACGACATCGGCACAGCCTGCCGCAGACTCGTGGACGGCCACCTCGACCACACGCATCTCAACGACTTGTTACCGAACCCGACCAGCGAGAATATCTCACGCTGGTGCCACGAATGGCTCGTGGACAATCTTCTACCTAAACTCGCTGACATGCTCCACTCTGTGGAGATTGGCGAGACATGTACTACCGGTTGCGTCTACATCAACGAGAGGACTACACGATGAGCAGGTCGTACAGAATTAACGAGGTGTTTCGTTCACTACAGGGCGAAGGCGTTCGTGCAGGCACGGTGAACGTGTTTGTGCGTTTCACTGGCTGCAATATGAAATGCGAAATGGCGGAGAACGAACTTTCGCCGGGCGGTTTCGATTGCGACACCGAATTCGCCTCGGGAACGACACGCACGGCAGACGAACTAATTCAGTGGGTGTTGAGTACAGCGAGCGGAGCGAGCTGGGTAATCTTCACGGGTGGCGAACCCGGTTTACAGCTAGACCGTGAACTCGTTAAAGGCTTCCATGACGCAGGTTTCAAGTGCGCCATCGAAACCAACGGCTCGATTGATGTCTCCGAACTCGGGCTCGACTGGGTATGCGTTTCGCCGAAGGTGGCCGAACATGCGGTACGCCAGAAGACAGCAGACGAGGTGAAGTATGTTCGTGGTTACGGTCAGGGCATACCGAAGCCGACATGCGAGGCAACGCACAAGTTGATCAGCCCTGCGTTCAACGGACTGACCATAGACACGAACGCTACGAAGTGGTGCATGCGACTACTGGAGGAGAACCCGGATTGGCGACTCTCCGTTCAGCTCCACAAGGGATGGAATATTAGGTGAGTGTTGTGAACGCAGTGAACGGTTATAACTATCTCGTGCTATCCGTAGTCGTAATCGTGTCCATACTTATAAGGTGCGTCGGTTCAGCGATAGTGGTCATCGACGACGTGTCTCGCTTACCCGCCGCCGCCGTCCTATGGTAGAAATTTGGTATGCAAGACGCTAGGCCAAATTGATTAAAAATGCAAACGTCCACCAGCGAAGGACTTGTGGCGAGAAACACTCTGGAACGAAAAAGATTAGTATACTCTTTAAGGAGGTTCGTTTAATGGGTATGAAGCGTCTGAGTTGGGGCGATGTGTACGACCGGTTGAGGGGTGCGCCACCCGGAAAGCTCTTCGGTGTGCCTCGTGGTGGTGCCGTTGTGGCAGGGTTGACGGGTAGGGCGGTTGATAGCATCGAGGATGCGGATGCTATCGTGGACGACATCGTGGATAGTGGAGCAACACGGGAACGGTATGCAACGCATGGCAAACCGTTCTGGTCTCTTTACGAGAAGAGTGATCGAAGCGAATGGGTAGTGTTTCCGTGGGAGGAGCGTGACCTGTCGAGCGACCTGCGTGACACAGTGATCCGCCAGTTGGAGGCTATTGGTGAAGACCCGAATCGGGACGGTTTACGGGACACGCCCAAACGGGTGATCAAGTCGCTCATGGAGATGACCGCTGGCTACGGGGAGGAACCGGCTAGCATTCTTTCAACGACCTTCGATGTGGAGTACGACGAGGTCGTGATACTGCGGAACATCCCGTTCACAAGCCTGTGTGAGCATCACATGTTGCCATTCACAGGAACGGCCACGGTAGGCTATCTTCCCGGTAGACGTGTGGTCGGGCTATCAAAGCTCGCCAGACTCGTTCATTGCCACGCAAGGCGATTGCAGGTGCAGGAGCGTATGACACAGGATATAGCTCGGGACATTGACCGGCACTTGTTTACCCGTGGCGTTGCCGTGGTGGTCACCGCAGGGCACTCGTGCATGTCGTGCCGTGGCATAGGCGTTTCGGGTAGCGAGATGGTCACTTCGGCCATGCTCGGGAGGTTTCGTGAAGACCAGTCTTTGCGTGCTGAATTCATGGGCTTGCGATAACGTTAAGTTATTATGTTGCATTAAACAAGGAGACAAGCTGAGATGGCTGAGGAAAATAAGGAACCTGAGAAGGCTAAGGAAAGGAGTAAACTTAACGGTACTATGCGTAGGCTACCGGACGGTACATGGGTACCGAGGAGAGGGCGTGCGGCGAAGTTTACGGACGCTTCCATAATAGCGGCTCTGCATAAGACTCGGGGACTGGTTTACCTTGCTTCGCAGGTTCTCGGCTGTACTCCGTTGACCATTTTCAACCGGGCGAACAAGAGGCCCGAGGTGCGGAGCGTCATTGAGGACGAGCGTAATCGTGTGGTTGATTTCGGCGAACTCAAGTTGATTGAGGCCGTGCAGCGTGGTGATGCGTGGGCAGTGTGTTTTCTACTGAAGACGCAGGGTCGCCGTAGAGGCTACTCGGAGCGGTTTGAGGTGGAGGATATCCGCCGAGAAATGGAGAGCATTCGCCTTGAACTTGCAAGCGCTACTGGAAGAAGCCCGGGAACTCCGCCGACTCGTTTCACACAAGACCGGATCGGTTATCCCGAATTGTCCAGTTGAGTATGCCCATTCTCGTGGCTTGCGGTTGACCCCGCAGCAGGAGCGTATCTTGTACGCTCTTAATCAGCCGCCTTATTCGGTGCTAGTCCGTGCGGCGCACTCGGTGGGCAAGACATTCGTCGCCGCCGTTGCGACCGCATGGTTCTACGACCGGTTCAACCCGGGCATCTGCATGGCCACGGCACCAGTTCACTATCAAGTGAAAGACCTCCTCTTCAGGGAGCTTCGACGGGTAAAACACGACGACCCGAACTGGCTCCCGAAGGCCACACGACTGGAGTCCTCACCAGACCATTTCATCCACGGTATGACCGCTTCTAAGGGCGATGCCTTTCAGGGGCGGCACATGTCCGAGATGATGATCGTGTTCGATGAGGCAGCTGGCGTGGATGTGATGTACTGGGATCGTGCCAAAACGATGGTGGAGCCGGGTAGGCGTGGGCACTTCTTTCTAGCCATCTACAACCCGTACGACATCAGTTGTCCCGCCTACATTGAAGAGCAACGAGCGACCCATACCGTTCTGGAGATCTCGGCACTCGAACACCCTAACGTGCAGAGTGGCATGGAGATGGTACCCGGGGCGGTGACCCGTGCCACGGTGCATTCTCGTGTGCATGAGGAGTGCAGAAGGATCGGCCCCGGGGAGGATGTCCCGCCGAACGCCTTTCAATGGGAGGGGCAATACTGGCTCCCAGAGAGCCCGCTATTCGAGGTGCAGGTTCTGGGGCGTTGGCCCAGCCGCTCGGTGGCATCGGTATGGTCTGATCGGGCTCTTGAGAACCTCCAGAAGCCTGTGCAGGTTCACCCGGAGTGGTTGGTGCAGATCGGTTGCGACCCGGCACGGTTCGGCGACGACAGGACGGCGATATGCGTTCGCAAGGGCATGGCGGTTATTTATATGGAATCCCACCGTGGTTGGAGCCTGAACATGACCGCCGAGCGATTGAAGGAGTTGTGTCAGACCTATAGCCAAAACGGCCAGCAGGCAACACAGATACCGGTATTGATT
>Ga0255104_1000129_pt1 | contig 20179 bp, 44 predicted proteins | sample Law_Cont_RepC_0h_FD_188446 | JGI IMG/M metagenome (GOLD analysis project Ga0255104, IMG submission 188446) | Freshwater microbial communities from St. Lawrence River, New York, United States - Law_Cont_RepC_0h | ecosystem: Environmental > Aquatic > Freshwater > River | place: USA: New York... | reverse complement strand
CACCTTTTTGTGGATAACTTGTTAGTATTTCTTTATCCAAGTAGGATTAGAATATAGGTCCAGCGCCTTAGTATACGTGCGAGGGTAGGAAACAAAAAAGCCCGGCAATAACGCCAGGCTCTACTAAACAGATCTTACGGTATGTAGTAGTAGTAAATTAAAAATCTGAATCCCCCATATCCGAAAATATATCTAACTGCTCTACCGGCGCTTTTGAAACTTTAGGCTTTTGCTGGGCGTTCGGTTTCTCAGGCGCTACAAAAATCGCCATCTCGGACGGCGGAGCGAATCGCCCGGTACTATGCGCCACCCCTTGTATAACCTCAATAATGATATCGCAGTTGTGCGCGAACTGTTGGCTACCTCTAAACTTGCCATCCTTAGTAGCTTGCTGTACGGTGATCAATGCCATTCTAGGATTATCGGCTTTTAGTTCCTCGATCTGTTCTGGCTCGATCCGGATATAGTTTACTGAATCAATTACTACGAATCTATAGTCATGGCCTGGCAGCGCGTTCTTTATCGTGTCATAATCCCTGAAATTGGCAAAGTCTAAATTATCATTATCGCCGCCCATGTCCTCTAGCTTTTTCTGCAAGGTTGCCGAAAATCCCTCCTCAGCTGCGATATACAGCACCTTACCAAAATTAGAAAGGTACTGCGCTAGATCAAAACAGAAATAAGACTTACCTTGTTTAGGCCGTCCATAAACCATCATGTGAAACTTTTTAGCTGGCTTACCTACCAGGTCCAGCCACTTACCGTCAAAGTCGTAGTTATCGTAGCGGTAGTCTTTTAGATCCCGGCTACTCATGATCCCGGTACTGGTACTATCTTCTATTTCCTCATCGCGCTGCAAGCGTAGCAGCTCCTGAGCTTTTGCCTGTAGCTTGGCCTGGATCTTCGCCTTTTGTTCGTCTGTTAGGCTTTTTCCTGATCCCATGTTATAGCCAATAATACCCAGGGCTAGCGTACCGATAGCACCTAGCCCCATACCAGCGCCGATAGCCGCGCCGCCGATAGTATTACGAATAGCAGCTGGTACGTTTAGCTGCGCTCTAAGTGTCGCGATCTCTGAGGCAAGCTGGCGCATTCGCGCGCGCTTGTTAGCGTCCTCGTCGATTTGTAGTTCGTCCAGTTCAAACTCCATTACTCAGCGCTGAAAAAGTTAGTAAGGAACTTACCAATTACTCCACAGATCAAAGCGATAGAAGCCAGGGCTGGCTTATCTACCATTGTTTCTTCGGTAACGATTGTAGAAACCAATAAAAGGCCATCGCCCAAACGGCGTAGCTTCTTAGGTGTAGGTTTGTTGTACTGCCCTAATCCGAATTTTAGTGTTTTGTTTTCCATTTTTTTATGTAATTAATAACTCCAAAGATCACTATAACAACTGTAGCGCAGCTAGCGGCGATCGAAAACCAGGGGCTGTTAGCAGCCGCCCAGCTAGTAGCTGTTAGTAATGTAGATCCGCCGATAATTGCGCCTTCGTTGTTATTCATGATTTACAAATATAAACAATTATACTACCGGTGGAAACGGTGGCGCTGGTGGTGGTGTGTATTCGCCCTCAGGTAAAGTTAATATCCAGCTCCAATCAGTATTTAAGATCTGCTCTTTATCCTGCGTAGATAAAAACAGATACCACGTACCATTTATATCTTGTACGCAATTAAAGAACTCATAAGGGGTATAAAACTGCCCTTGTACTTCGTTGTATTGTTCGGGTGTTAGAATGTATCCTATCATTATACTTGTCTTGAAAGGGTTGTTTGGAAAGTTTGTACTGCGGTGTAAAGGTTACCTGCTTCGGTCGATGTTAATCCATCACCGATCGATGCAAAGGCAAATTGTCTTGCACTAAAATAAAAAGGCAAATTTGAGGTAGATTCATTTGTTGCACCTATATAAATATCATTGTTAAACATTGCCCTTGTTTGAGCTGCTGAACTTGAGGATATAGATGTGCCATTTTTATACAAATTTATACCAGCAGTCAACGCACTACCAGTGTACAATCCTAAAGAAGTAGCAGTTGTAGGCGTTATTTTTTGCGAACCGTTTTCAAAAGTTGCTGTTCCTCCACTTCGTAACAAAAGTTGACTAAATGAATGAGTTACATTATTTGTTATTCCACAATCAACTACGACGGAATTGATGTCGGTGCGAGAGTACAAACTTATATGATTGTTTGATGGTGTTAAATTGCTCGATTGATTAAAATTTGTATCAAAATAAGCACTTGTTCCGTTACCTGTAATTCCCGTACTCGCAAATGTCCAACCGCTTGAAAAAGTACCCGTAAAACTACTACTCTTTAAGTTCTGAGCACACGCTGCCGCACTTGCCCCAACCATTGGATAAATGGCTTTCATTGCAGTCCAAATGCCGTCTGCTTTCATTTGAACTACCAAAGTATTTACAGCTGTCTGCTCAGTAGCTGACAAAGTACCACCGGCAGCAGTTACACGCGCAAAAAATGCCGCCGCGTCTGGATCTATAGGAGTACCAAACCCGGCCTTATCAAAGCCCATAAAACTAGGTACATTAAACATTACGCTGTATCTCCTCCTAGAATAAACTGTAGGGTATTCAATTTTACTATAGATACTACGCTATACTGTCCATTATTGGAACTATGCCCCTGGCGATTATTTACTACTACTGATCCTACACCAGCGAAGCTAGAACTATTTACGTCTGTTTGAATAAAGGTAGCGCTCCATCCAATCGGTAGATTATTATTAAAAGTAAAAGCGCAGGCATTACTCATTTGTATTACCCGGCCATTGTAGGTAGCTGTATTGGCAGCGTTAAACTCTAAAGAAGCTGTAAGGGCTACTACGTCAGCACAAAAATTTTCTAAAGTTCCACCGTTTAGATCTCCGGTAGATAAGTCGCCAGATCCTAAAATAGTGTTGCCGTTTACAGTTTTAATGTTAGTACCAGATACTAGCGCAGCTTGTTTATTATTAAAGGTACTCCAGTCTGTAGAATCTAAAGCCCCACGATTTGCGGCGCTGGCTGTAGGTACGTTTAAAGTAATAACCGGCGTAGTAGTTCCAGTAGCTACAGTAGAACTTAGATCCGTTCCTGTAGTTCCCAAAGTTAAAGCGGCTACACTCGTTACCGTTCCGTTTCCTTTGTTATTAAAAGTAGTCCAGTCTGTATTACTCAGCTTACCGGTATTGGTAGCGCTAGCTACTGGTATATTAACAGTTAAAGTACCTGCAGTAGTTACAGTTCCTGTAGCGTTTACGTTAGTTCCTGAAGTACCGGTAGCGATTGAAACGCTGGTAACCGTTCCTGATCCTCCGCCGCCGCCGCCTGTAGTTCCTTGAATATCTATTCTTGCCATTTTAATATATTTTATATAGGTTAAAAATTTCTGTTTCTATAGAGTCTAAAGGATCTGCTGCGCCCCATTGTGCCAATACATTTAAAGTATTTGCTACAGTAGTATCAAAAGTAGTAGAATTTAATAAACTAAACCCTATACTATCAGGGCTATTGCTGGCATCCTTATTATAGGTAAAATTTCCCGAAGTCGCTATAGCAGCTACACCAGCAGCGCCAATAGATCGAACTGCAAAATTTATATATAGCTCGTAGTTTTTTAATGTGGTTTGTGGTAAGGTGATCACTCCGGTACTAGCAAGGGTTACACTACCACTTTTTACAGTAATGGTGATATTTGCATTGTTTTTAGAGTTCATGATACCTGAAAAATAACATATAAAAGCATCGCCAACCTTAAAACCATTGGCCGGTATAGTGAGCGTACCTACGCCTCCATTAATCAAAGTAGAAGCTACAGTAGTATTAACAATAGGCGTACTAGCTGCCGTTTGGCTGTAAAAGCCAATACTAGGGCTAAATACGTTGCTATTTTTAATATCTATCATCTATAAGATCTTAATACTTTCTGTACGTCTATTGTTGAAGTTGTAGCCCTATCGTTTGGATAGTAGCTGGTATTATCGCTAGGCTTACCTACGCTACTCCAGATCTGAGCTACGCCCAAAGCGGCAGCGCGAAGATTATAGTCCGTATCGGCGACCTTTCCAGTAAGGTAGTTATTTACTGAAGCTTTAGTAGCTATCAGCGCGTTAGCTAGCTTATCCTGGGTAATTTTATTGTATAAAGCGCTATCGGATATCCCGGTGAACTTTTGTAAGTAGATCAATGTACTAGGAATAATCTGATAACGCCCTGTTGCAAACAGCTGGCCGTTTGCGCCGTATCGCGCCTCAGCTTGCATCCTTTTTACCTGGCCTACGGTGTAGGTAGTTAACGGTCTATTTAGTAAAGTATATTTACTGCCTTTTCCATCTATGTTACCTTTTAGCCCGGTTACATTGTAAAAGTTATAGTCGTTATAGGTCTTACTTTCTCCTTTGGTTACTAGCGAGTACAGTCTAGGATATTTAGCCGCAAAACTAAAACCCTTATTGAGTAGGCTATAAACCAAATAAGCAGCCCCTAAGCCGCCCACAGTATACGCTATATGTTTTACCTTAAACTCCATGCGTCGATCAATTTTGCGAGCTGTGCTTGCCCTGATTTAGTAAGGTGTACGCCGTCCGGTATATCGCTAGGATCTATACTACGTAGCAAAGGAACTACGATACCAGGTAGCCAGTACATAGATTCTTTTAGATCGTCGTAGCGTTTACCTTGCGCGCTATTTGTTACCTTGCTAGATAGATAGCCCGGTATGATCACCGTTCTTGCGCCCTTAGATTTTGCCAGTGATTGTATAGACCGTATGTTATCCAGCGTAAAGGCTTTATTAACGCCTCCATAACTATCGTTTGCACCCAAAAAGATAAAGACAATATCGCCAGGATCAGAGATAAGATTAAAACGACTAAGCCCAGCGGCTGACGTTTGCCCCACTTTAGATATGTTGTTAACGGTCCACCCATATTTTTTAGCTAGTATATCCTGCCAGCCACCAGGTAATAAAGATAAACTATCGCCTACAATAGTAACGCGAGCGCCTTTAGCGCCCACCTTACGCAAGTAAAAGGCAGCATAAGCCGCCCCTACTGTTAAAGCTATGTAGGCTGGTTTGATCATTTATCTTGCTCGAATTGGTAGCTAACAGCGGCGATTTTTCTAGTAAGTAGATCAGCGACAGCAAAGAAAATAATACCGTCGGTTACATATTCGGTATAGGTACTTTTTGGCGCTACGGCCTTAGCAGCGATACCCAATCCCAATACCGTTAGATCCTTAATGGTAGTAGCCGACAAAGCGCCAGCGCCCATAGGGATTTTCTTAGTTAGCTCCTCAGCGGCGGCGGTTTCACCCTGAGCTTTTAGATCCTGGATCTTTTTACGCCAGGCCACGATATTTTTTCTGATAGGTTGCGCTATCAATATCTCGCCAGCAGTCATAGCGACAGCGCCAGCGGCAGCGCCTACAGCGATTTGCGAAACGTCGCCGGGTAGTTTGCCTAAAATGTTCTTAGCCATTGTTGTAACCGTCAAGGATTAATGTACGAAATACGTAGCATTCGTCGCTACCAGCGCCTGATCCAAAATAGATCTGGTACTGTGTGCGATCGATATCGCCTACGTTCTGAGATATAGTCAAGGTTTCACCGTCGGCCAATGGATAGCCCGATATATTAATAGGGTTAGATCCAGTAGGACGTTTAAAAGCGATGGCGATACAGTCGCTAGTTATCATGGTAGCTTCGCCGACGTATTGAATTTCAGTAGTAGTATTCATTATTTAGTCTCTTTATATAATATGTATGCAATAAGTAAAATAATAGCCCATTTCATCCACTTAAGATCGGCTTTTATCTTTTCATGATCAGCGGCCAGATCAGGCTCGCCGATACCTTTTACCTTTTCTTGAAATTCCTTAAAGTTTGGTAGGCCTCCGATCATCATAGCTTTTCGATAATTAAAAATTCTTTGGGTACGTTAGATTTCGCCTCAGCAGCTTCTTTAGCGGCTTTATGCTTCCTGTATAGATCAACAGCCAAAGCGCCTACCAAAGCGCCGCCAGCTGTTAACAAAAACCATTCTAGATAATTTCTTTTCATTAGAAACGGTAGGTTATATTTTTGGATGCCAGTATACTGTTAACTTTTGCTATCTCTGAGCTATCTAGATCGTTTGATAAGTGAGCGCCTAGTTCTAGGTCCTGGGTACTAAATTCCAGTCTACGTTTACCAAAAGCTTTGATCAGGTTTGCTACGTCGATGTTATTTTTCATCAGGTTAAAAACGTCGTAGATCGCCTGTTCATCAGTTCCCCAGGTATACATAACAGCAGTATAGATCTTATCGGCTAGCTGTGAGTAGGTAGCGGCTGAATAGCTGGCAGTTTGCCCGGCTTGTTTAGCATCTCTAATATCTTTATCCGCATTACTCAAAGTAAGCTTTTTACCTATCGCTGCTCCTAGCTTGTAAACAGCAAAAGCGCCCACCCCTAAGATAGTAAGCCATACTAGCGGCTTGTTTAGTGTAGCTTCTTTTAAATTGGTAAATTTACCTCCACTTGTATTTTCGGTAGCGCGTTTGGCCTCTTTGGCCTTGCCTGCGCCGTAAGCGCCAGCGGCTAGTAATGCGGTTGTACTCATAGTGAATTTAGTTGTTGAATTGCTTGTTTATAGATAAATGGTTTATCCTCAGCTAATTTGGCTAGCTTGCTTAGATTTTCCCCTAGTTGGGGATCTAGTTTAGCTAGTTTATTGATCGCGGCTAGTATTTTTTCCTTGTCTGACATAATGTTAAAAATTTGGTTATTCACCTACACCCATTCTTTGCATGATCATTCCTAAACCCTGGCTAAACATTTGGTTAGAATCTTTAGCAGCTTTTAAGGCAGCGTCATTATCGGAGCGTAAGCGTTCTAGTTCTCTATTGTGCTGATCGCGCATATATTGTAGCTCCAGCTCCAGGCCTTTGATTTTTTCCCTGAGTGTAGCGTTTTCTTCGTGCTTGTTTAGGTATTGCTCTACACCAATAATTCCACCGGCGGAGGGATAGCCAGGGTTTACCCCGAAACCTGTGATAGGCGCGCTATCCTCCTTTGGTGGATCAAATTCTTTACCCGTTATACTTACCTCGAATACCTGCGGCTCTTGGCGCGGTACGCCGTTAGTCTTTAGATCGTTATTGCTGTACAGCTTAATACGGTGAAACCCGGTATTTTTGCTCAGGAATTTGCGCATTTTTTCTACGCCATCCTCTAGGCTACGATCGTTAAAAGATACCACGACATCGCGGTTAAATTGGTTAGCTACCTGGAAGTATCGCAGATCGTTATCCTGCATATATTCTAGTATGTAATGGGGATCAGTCATTTTATTATTTTTCTACTGGTGAATAGGTTACTTTTAGCCAAACGCTGTGAGCGGCATTAATAGCAGTACCCAAGCTCTCGAACTGGATAAAACAGTTTTGCCAAACTACAGGCTCATCAAAATAAAGATACTGCGGTTTACCAGCGTTTAGTCGTCTGATTAATGTATACAGCGGCAAACTAGCTAGGATCTCGCGTTTGGTGTTGCAAATATACAGATATCCCTGCGCAGCCTGACCAGGTGATAAAGGATCTGTAGTAGGAGTAGTAGGAGCTGTAGCATTCGTTCCACTATCAACCATTTCGATAGTAGTCAAAAAGTTATTTTTACTATCTAGTACCTCATCAGGCTGTAAATAGTATTGAGTTCCTACCAGGGCAGAAGCGGTAAAGGGTAGATATACGCTTTTAGTATATGCACCCTCATAACTACCTACCTGTTTCATTTTCTTTGAAACGGTAAGGTATTCGATTAAGGGGCTTAAAATGCGCATAGTCTTAGTCTACTAGATCGTAATACAAGTTAGCGGCTACTGATTCTCCTACGTTCAAGCTGCTGGTGTTGGTGATCTGTACGTAGCAGTCGGTCAAGTTAATGATCCTGGGCTTAAGCAATACGATCAATCCAGCGTTGTTAGCTCTAATCAAAGTATACATAGGAACTTGATACATAAATTCCTGCTTTTTGTTATCGCGCAAAGTAACGGCGATACCGGTAGAAGTAGAAACTACGGTGTTACCTGTAGGGGTAGTAGCTTGCTGGGTAGCGGTAAAAAATTCAATACCGTAAGCTACTACGTTGTTTCTAGAAAGGTTAGGGATATCGGTAGCAAAATACCGTTTTCCTGTGGCGATAGATCCAGTTAATCTAAACTCGATCTGTTGGCTGCGTTTGATAATTAGGTTATTCATGGTTTAAAATATATATGTGTGATACAAAAATAATAGAAAAAGGCGAAGTTTTTACACTCCGCCTTTCTATGGAAGAAACTAAGCCGCGACAGCTTAGAGTTTTTAGAAATTAGTTTTTGGCGTTTACCACCAAGAAACCACGCAATTCCAATACAGCGTAGTAAGTTGCAGAAGTATCATCCATGATAACAGAAGCGCCCAAATCTACAGAGATATCGATAGTCTGGCGACCTGTGATTTTTACAGGCTCAGATTCTACGAATCCAAAAAGTGAGTTAGGGAAACCGTTTACCAATTTCTGAGCTGAAGAAGTAAAGAATGCGTTAGCAGCAGTCTGAGTATCAGGCACGCGGTAAAAAGCGCGAGTAGGGTACGCAGGGATAAAATCTTTACGATCGATAGTAAAGCTCAAAGTACCATTGAATACAGCGCCCACGTTAGCAGCGTTAGTACCAGTAAATACGTTCAAGTCGCAGTAAGTGATCGGCAAAGCGTTCAACAACTGAGTGTTAGTAGGGCTATCAGCACCTACGCTACGCAAGAATACTGTGTAGCTAGTTACAACGAATTCGTCGTTAAGGTTAAGCAAGTTATCAGTAACCAATGGGCTAGCTACCTGGCTAGTCTGTACTGGAAAGTTGATAACTGATTGAGTACCCAAAGCTACAGCTTTTTGGATGTAAGATTGAGAAAGATTTTCGTAAGGAATACCTAAGCGGCTTGCTACGAATTGTTTAGCGTTTACAATAGAGTTCATAGTATTAATTTTTTTATTTGATTAATTTTTTCAAAGATAAGGATTAATAAGCAGCCTCGTTACCATCGTCGTAGTAAGCAGCACCGATAGAAGGAGCTACCATGTTACCGTCGCCAGAGATCATAGGATTGTCTACGCCTGTGTCCATGCCTGACAACAAGGTAGCATCAGAATAATCACCGTCGCCAGTAATACCCAAAGCAGGGAACTGCGATTTAATGAATCCACCAGCAGCCTGGGCGATCATACCTTTACCAGCTTCTTTGGCAAAAGTGTTAGATTGGCCTTGCAACAACAAGCCCACAGCAACTGGCGCCAATTCGGCGATTAATTTGCCGGCAGCACCTGTGCCTACCAAGTAAGTTCCATCGGCTTTAGTAAGTACCTTTTGAGATACGTAAGAGCCAGCGACAGCACCAGCACCGAGGCCAGCGATTTCGGTCAAAGTTGATTTGTTAAATTTGATCATAGTATGAGTGTTTTGTTTTTTATTTTTTAAGTGAGTAACCTACAACAGCGCCACCGGCAAGCCATACCCAAAATGGAGTACAGGGTTTGCACAGCTTAGCTTTAAAATCTGTATAGCTTAGATAGTTTTCTTTTACGTCCTGGCGATAGAGTTCGTAAGCGGCCTGTATATATTTTTCCATGTTATTTTTTCTTGAAAAAGAAGAAGTACAAAAGTAATGCAGCACCGGCGTACATTAGCATAGGGCTAGTAGAACTTTCTGAGCTGTTTTCGTCTGAACTATCGCTATCTGTGTTAGATTCCATAGGTATATAACCAGTATCAGCGTCAGCGTTAGGGGTGTTGGGATTAAAAACCCCTGATCCGTCGTACTGTTGTGAAACGTCAGTTTGTCCAAGTAAAGTATCGTTTGCCATTATTTTTTTCCAGGTTTAAGTATGAAGTAAGCAGCAGCTGCGCCGCCGATTAAAAGAATAGGTAGTAAAGCACTAGATCTAGGAGCTGTGCCGCCGCCTGTGTTGTCGCCAGGGGTGATCGGTGGAGTTTCACCGGGAGCAGGGCTAGCAGTTTGGGTGATATAAGCTACGCCTAAAGTAGTTACGATTCCAGCGACAGTAGTAGCCCACCAGGGAGCAGTCGTTACTACTACAGCTGTAGTGCTGGCAGGTTCGCCAGAGATAGCTCCGGTAGCTTCGTTATATTTTTTACCAAACAAAGCAGAAACGGCAGCGGCGATCCATTGTGCAGGGTTAGGGCTGTAGCCTCCAGCTTTCATTTTCATAAGCTTATTAAAGTAAGCGCCTGTAGGCGTTTTACTAGCGCCCTCGGCGATACTTTCGTAAAGCTCGTTAGGGTTGCCGCCTTTGTTTAGCCAGTTTAGCTCGATAGATCGCATTTTGTCCCAGCTAGTTTGCCCTGGGCGCTGTGATCTACTTTCTACCATTAATTTATTTAAGCTCGTAGCAAACCCACCAGCATTTTTTTGGATCAGGTTTCTAACGATAGAACGGCCACCGATAGCCATGGGTAAAACTTTCTGAGCGCCAATAGCAATTTTTTGGCCAGCAGATAAATTAATACCGTTTCTACTAGCCCACTCAAAAGCGCCCTCAGTTGCGCCTATTCCTGAGTAGCCACAGCTGCGGCCTATTTTGCGGCGAGGTTTCACCCCGGCGATATACGATATATTCATAGGTTTATATTTTTTATAGGTTGCTTTTTTCTCAGCGTTAAACTTGCCGTATACTGCATCAACAATATAGCCGCTATCAGTCATTACGTAAATATGGCTAGGGGTAGGATCTTTGGGATCGTAGCTAGCATATACCAGCTTATGAGGTATACCCAAATTACTAAGTACAGCGCTAGTAAATACTGAGTAGCTTTTACAGTCGCCCTGTTTAGTGCGCATTAGTCCGCTAGGCAGTCTTACCTGTTGGTTAGCGCCGTCGGCCTTGTAATTGATATTATTTTTTAGGTAGTCGAATATCTTTTTACAGGTTTCCCATTCGTTTTTACCTTTATAGCGATCAGCAAAAGTAGCGGCCTGTTTGGTCGCCTGGGGTATAGCCGCCTCGATAGCGCGCTGTAGCTCGCCGTTGGTAGCGTTTGTTTTTACTAATATGGTTTGGCCTTGGCGCATTAAATGAATGTAGGCTTGTAGGCTTTAGTGTCCATTTTAAAGCTAGTAGGGATCGGGAATCCTTTGATATTGTAGACTGTGTTAAAACTCAATACCGGGAACTTACCCTGAGATATACCGATAGCCAAATTAACCAGCGTAAGGCTAGATCTAGAACCCCATGATATACGTACGTTATTTACGCCTGGCTTTAAAATAAGTTTATCGCCGCGATAGTCGCCGATTAAAGTACCGTCGGTAGTAGTTACCGTTCCTGTAAAACCATCAACAGTAATGCTAGCAGCTGTAGGGTTAATGATATCGACAAACAAAGTTCCACCGATAGCGCCCCTGGATTTATTTAGGGTAAAGCGTATGCCTGTAGGCGCGTAGCTAAGTTTCTTAATAGCCGTATAGATCTGGTAGGCCTTAAAGCCTAAATAGCCTACACCGGCTACAAGTAATAATTTTACCTCTTGTTTCATCATTACAAAATTGATTAAAAGCAAGTAGATAAAGGGATGTTTACTAAGAAAAATACTACTTTCCCTAAAAAATGACTAAAAAATACCTAAGGTTTTATATATTTGAACCATGCCTACCGCGACAAAAACCCTTAAATACAATAATTACCTATCTGTTAGCTTCCCTCCTTACATGATGGATATTATCAATAAACACTGCTGGGAGAAAAGTATATCCAAGCAAGATTTTATCAGATCCTGTGTAAGGTTTGTCCTTAATGACAACGGATCTCAGGACGTAGACATAAAACAAATAACCAATAACAATGAAGAAACTATTATTAAAGCTACTAGCGCTGCTAAGTAGCCGCCGCGACAAAAACCCTGTGATCCAGGACCTACTAGACAATGATCACCACTACTGCAAAGTCTGTGGCGATCTATTCTATTCAGCAAACCCTAAACAGATCTACTGCAGTAAGGCCTGTAGGATTCATTTTAACAACACTAAGCGAGGTAAAAAATGAGCGATCTTATGAAAGGTAAGCACTTTTATGAGCTTATGCCGGTAGACCTACAAATAATCTACCTGGAGCGCATCAGCGACGATCACTTAGAGTTTGTGTATGAGGCCTACTTTGAAAACTTTGTACAGTTCCTATCTGAAAGTTTTATCTGGCATGAAACGCCGGAAGGTTACGAATTTTGGCTAGACGTTTCTAAATACAATTTCCATGAAACTATCTAAGCCCTGGGTATGGCGTGAAAACGCTGTTATCTATAACCACCCCAGCGAGGTGATCCATGAGCCTTATCCTTTTTATTGGTATAGGGCTACAGGGTTACAGATCGAGCTAGTAAAACAGGTATCTAAATTCTGTGGTATCGTGCAGGACTGGAACGAATATATAGTAGAAGCTGCACCTGTAGAAGCTACACCTACAACTAGCGTAGAGGATATGTATATAGATCGCCGGTCCTGGATGACATTGGGCGACGTACCCTACGATCCTATCGATCAGATAGAAAACTACACCTGGGGAAACCGTCGCGTACAGCTATCTTTTACACCGGACGGCCAGCTGTTTGAGCGTAAGGAATGGACTAACGATCAGATCAGTTTTGTATCGCAGTATAACTACAGTAAGAAAAAAGATCGCTATTTTGCCAACTACTACAAAAACAGCGATGGCGTAGAATGCAATAAGATTGATAAAGGCTGGAACTGGATCACCGGCAAACCAATAATAGAAAAAAAATATGGAAAACGTTAACGAGAAAATACTAGCGGATTATCGTCTGATAGTATCGCGCCTGGATATCATGAAAGGCGAAATAACAGAACTGGAAAGGTCCAACTGGAAACTGCGTAAGGCTTTTAATGAGCTGCTGGATATTTACCAGGAGGAACTAGATCGGCGCGATAGTGTTACTGATCGCGAGGAGGTAACTTACTACTGGTGTGAAAAAGCAGGGATTTTAGATTAAAAGATTATCTTTGTAAAGGATTGATTCGGAGATTGTCGATTTTTCATGTTAGTTTAGTAAAAAGGCCGGGTTGCTCAATTCCTGGCCTTTTTCATTATTTGATATTCTTAGATTCTAGCAAAGTATAGGTAAAGCTGTTACCGTACTTTTTCTCCGCTACGTGCGCCAGGTACATAAGATTAGCAAAGTCGGCAGGATCTTGTATTACCTGGCAGCCAGCGCTCCACTTATCTACTACTAAGCTAGCGCGATCAGCATTTGCCCTATGTATATTGATTCCGTAGATCCCCTCTGTAATACTTTCAGGTAATCTATCGTACTGCTTATCTTTATCTTTATCGCGATAGGTCCTTACCGGCTTAAATTGCTTTAATGCCTTGTATAACCCCTGGTGTAGGTCTATGCGCCATGTACTGCGATACTGCCCCGGTACTAAGCTCGCCGTACCTCCGGCATTCATGGGCGCTTGCTGCCAATGCGCCCCTGGATCTGTAGTGCAGGCGTAGTTTAATACTTTCCATTTGCCAGCATCGCGATAAGCGATAAAAAAAGTATCATCGAATTTATTGGTAACGGTATCGCCTGTATCGCTGTTGCGGATTCCGACTAGGTTTAGGTTAAAATCGCCCTGCTCAAACCATTTGTAGCCCTTAGCGATTACGGTTGATTTGACCTGATCTAGTGTGTAGGATTTTATAGGTTTCATAAGTTTTTATTTTTTAATAAGGTTTCTATAGTACCAATTTCTTTGCCATCCTGGTAAGCTTCTTCTATTTCCGCTTTGCGCATTGCTTTGGCCTGTTCAAATACTTCCAACAATTTTACCGCAGTTTCAGTACCAACTGTAAATGGTAAAATTTCGGGAAGTTGATTCCAAAAAAAATCAATACTATTTTGCTGATCGTTTTCCATAAGTTTTTTTAATTCTAGTTTACGCTGTTTTCTTAATAGCTCTCTATTTTCAATACGCCATTTTATTTTTGAGATACCGTCTACTTTTTCAGCTGTAACTAGTAGCTGTTTTATTTTATCATTCATATTACCAAAGTATATACCAGGCGTAGTATCCCGGTGATCCGATATCGTTTTGTTCGCCATCATGGCGCGCGCGATAGCTGTCGCGTTTCTTAGCGGCGAAGTATGGCGTATTATTTCTATAGTAGTTCCAATAATCGCCGTAGCCCCTGGCGCCAATACTGGCTAGTTTTACTGCTCCTTTGTATACGTCGATCTTTTTGCCTTTTACTGTGCTAGGCTTGATCGTTACCCCTAGCTTCTTTGCAGCGGCGCGCTGCTGTGGTAGTATTTTGTAAGGTGTCATAGATTATTGTTTCTTAATTTTTTTATATATTGATCAGCCATTTCTAAAAATATATCTTCACTTACTGTATCATGTAAACATTTTGAAGACATTATACCAGATAAAAAAGCTTGTTTTAATTTTAGTTCATCATACTCACAAAACTTTTGAACATGATTAATTAAATCTAGTACTTGAGAATTTTTATAATTAAATTTAACTGCATTATTTTTATTGTTCATACTATTCCATAAGCTATTTCGTATCTTATCTGTTAATAGTTCGTTATAACCTTCAGATACATTAACTATAGTTATTTTAATATCTTCTTTTTTCATAGTAATTTTATTTGATCGGGGTATTTTTCGTATTGGTAGTTTGCGGTCCACTTTTCGGGGTGATCCATAAAGTTTTTAAGAGTGCTCCAGACTGCCATATACGGACGCTGTTTACACCAGTAAAAGTGATAGTCATGGTATCGCATACGTAGAGTAACTGCGCGTAGCTCGTCCGGGTAATTGTAGATTTCATGTAGTAGCTCAAAGTAGGTCCAGGGGATTTTATTAGGCATTTTCTAGCTGTTGTAAAACTTTGGTAAAATTACGCGCTAAATTTTTATCGTACATGGTATAGGGTTTCTCTTCGCCGTTTTTGATCATATTGATATACAGCTTATCGTTTTCCCTGACTACGCTAAAATTCTTTACGTTCTCATACTTATAGTAGTAGCCCTGCTCGGCAAAGATTCCGGTAATTTCCTGTAGCTTCTTTTTTGAGATAGTAGGTTTTAAAAAGATACCATCCACCCAATAGAATAAAAAATCATCCCCTGCGATATCGGCAGCCCACGCCATTAGGTCCGTAATTTGCTGGATCACAAAAAAGAATATATTGGCATATTCCCCGGTCTTTACATCCCAGGTAGTAGCCTTTCCTTTTTGGTAGTCGATCCATACTGATTTTTTGGCGATCATGCCGATAGCTGGCAGTCGCTCATTTTTCGGTAAGGCCATCAGATAATTAAAAGTATCTAGGCATATTAATTTGTTGATAAATAGGCAGTATGGGTAAGCGCTGGTAATATCCAGGTTTAGTACAGTCTTATAGCTGCAAGGCTTTAGGCCGTTCTTACTATCAAAGTTTTCGGTACTCCAGTCGCCCTGTAAGATCTCTACAGTCTTATCTGATTTTTTTAGATCAGCGACGATCTTGTTATAGGCGATAAATACCTTTATACTGTGTTCGGTTTGGATAAATTTAATTACCGATTCCTGGCCGATAATTTGCGTATTGTAGTTGCTGTGCTTTACCTGAAAGTCTAGGCCAGCTTCTTTATACTGTTTTATGATAGATTCTTGTAGCTGTGGGTTTTTAAACATTGTCGCGGCGTTTTGTTTTTTCATGGTGTTTGGTTTAGGTCATTTACTTGTACGTTGTTTAGGTTGTAGGTTACTGTATTAGTGTAGGGATTCCAGTCTGTACTTATGTAGATAATTTGTAATTGGATATTGTCGCCCTCATCGGCAGCGTCGGTGAACTGCTTTACTTTCTCAGCCTCAAAAGATCGCATCCGCTCGATTGCGTCTACGCCAGTCTTTATACTGCCGTCGGTATCGATTACGCGAACTTCGCGCCCCTGCTTCCTAGATTTTTGTAGCTTGGTTACAATATCCATGAGCGATCCGGATTCATCGCGATAAAACTGCTTCTTTTCTCCTTTGTTAAAGTCGTATAGCGAGCTAGAAAATTCCAGCCACTTGCTACGATCTTTTTCGTTTAGTTTTCCTTTTGTGGGGTTTATTCGCTGATCAAAGAACTCCTTAAAATCTTTTTCCGGTAGTAGGTTGGTTAGATTCCTTTTGCCTTTCAGGTTTGGTATGTTATCTAGCGCCTTACGTAGTACGCCAGTAGGATCGTAAAAGTTTTTATCTTTAAACCTAAACGTGTTGGCAAAGGTGTTACTTTGTTTACCTCGATAAATTCTTTTTTCCCTGGTAGTAAGACTGTCAAAAGGTAGCGTACCTTTTTTGATCTTATCCAGGTTGGCCTCTACAAAAAGTTTAGCCCCTAGCTTCGATGGCGCGAATCCTGTTTTTTTCTTGCCGCGCTCTGTATAACCTTTAGGGTAGTTATACTTACGATCTATATACTTTGGAGCTGATTTTTTCTTGGCCATGATTAGGGTTAAAAAAGGGGATAGCTACAAAAATAACTATCCCCTGGGTTTAATGATCTACAAGTTTTTAACCTAGCAAAGTTAAGCTGTAGATTTTTAGGTTGCCTTTTTTCTCCTTAAAGGTTACCTCTAGCGGCGTACCTTTATCGATACCGGCTTTTTTGCACTCCGATACCAAAGCTACTCCAGCGTTGATCCTGATAGATTTGTGTACTAGGAACGCGGCCGCTGGGATCGTGCGCTGCTCGTCTGTTACCTGATCATTTACGGTGATTTCGGTAAAGCCCCAGAAGATACCTCTAAAGCTCTCGCCTGGCTTGGCTAGCTCAATGTACTCAGGTGAAAGGTTGATAGCTGTTTTAAGGCTTGCAAGATTGGCGCTAGCTTCTAGCATTTCGGGAGTGATAGCGGCGTTAACATCATTAACGCGGGCTACTGTTTGTTGGTTTTCCATGATATTTTTTTTAATGGTTTTTTTTAGTTTATGATCTGATCTCTAGTATCTACGCCGTAGCTATCCTCGATAGATTGGATAACTTGCATCCAGCCACGTAAAAACTGTAACTGCATTTTAGGATCAGGTATATTGTGAGGATTCTTATTTTCTATAATGTGCATTAGATCTGTGTGGGTGTTTAGTAACGCCTTTTTAACTGCGATATAACACTTTACGTATTTTTCGTCTTGGCTAGTCATTGGATCTGTCGTAATTATCGGTATAGTATTCACCGGGTTTGCTTATGTGGTCAGGATCTTGAATAGCGTCGGCTGCGCCGTCCTGGTAGGCGATATCGATTAGCTGCTGCTCGTGAAGCTCCAGCTGTGGGCGATTCATGGTATACCAGTTACAGAACTCGATAGCGTTGGCGGCCTCATCATAGGCCATTTTTAGCATCTGAATAGGGGTGATAGGTTTTATTCTCATTGCATTGCATATATTAAAAAAGTTGCGAGGCGCTGGATAACGGTTTGTTTAGCGCATTGGCCGGTACTAAATTGTACTAGTACAGTAGGGGATTCAGGGTTTACGTCCTGGATCACTTTACAGCTAGATTCAATTAGACTGCCGTCGTAGGCTTCTAGTTTTTTAGCTACTGATCTAGGGCAGCTAAAGCGATGCCTGTGGTAGGCTTGGTTATTTGTTATTTCCGAGGTCATAGTATTGGATTGAAAAGTATAGATCTCGCGCTAGTTTTTTACGTGCGCGCAGTTCGTGTTCTGATAGATTCTCTTGATCTTCTTTGCAGCTTGCCAGGATCTGATCAATCTGATCCTCTATGATAATTATCATGGCCTGGATAGATTCAGTACTCATTGCTCACCTCCTCCGTAGGTTTTATTAAAATGTTGCTCAATGGTATTTTTGACATCTATTCCTTCACCCAATAAAGGCCCGTTAAAATACCAATCCTCAGTAAAGTTGATTGTTTGCTCCTTCTCCATTTCTTTGGCTTGTTCTTTTAATTGCTTTAACCTTTGATTTTTTTCATCTTTTGATATATGTTCTGTAAAATAATCATAATGTAAAATTTCAATTTGCTTAGCGTACCAATCCACTGCCGTCTGTTGTTTATTGTTTGTCATAGTTTCTTATATTTAATTCCTTTTATTTGATATGATTTTAGACTTGGTACAAGTAGTTCAAAGAATATATTAGATTCTATAAAATAACCATAATCATAACCAATCTTCAATCCAGTTAACCAAGCATCAAGTTCATAGTGAAATTGGTGCGGAAATGAGTAATTCTCTTTATCTTGAAGCAGGTGTCCTAATTCATGAAAAAAAATTGCTTTTTGTATTTCCTTATTGTCGCACTTACTTATATAAATCTCCGCATTACACAGACTATTTCCACGAGATGAAAACCCAGTGTTATCTTCACCTTTGGCGTTCAAATACAAAGCAATGTTGTTTTGCTTGGCTATTTGTTCAATAGTGTAAGTTTGTTGTTTATTGTTTGTCATAGTGGGTAGCTTATCTCTAGGTTAGTAATGGCAGTTACCAGCTTCATAGAGTAAACAATTTGCTCAGGATCTAAATCCGGTGTTGTAATTTCGGTTACGTGCTGGATCGCCGCAAACTTTGCGAAACTTACCATAAGGTCGCTAGTTTCAGGATCTTTGATAAAGCCATACAAAGTAAATTTGTTTACCAGGCGCATAGCTTCTAGCTGTGGATCTTTCATAATTGATCCTCCTCCTCGTAATTGTCGATCATGTTTTCAAAAGCTTGCGTACCGATCAGTACCGGTATCATGACAAGCAAAAAGCAGAATAAGATAAATAGTTCGTTCATTTTGTCGCGGTTTAGTGATGCAATACTAGGGTATAGTTTTTAAATTACAATACCTAACTGCAAAAAAACTGCAAAAAAAATGCAAACATTTTGTGAATAGCCGTTTTCTTGAGTAAGTGGTATATTTGTTAAAAAAATCACTATGAGTAAGGTAACTAGTTTTCCGGTAGTCAAGATCAAGCCTAAAGGGATAGGCGCGCTACCAGTAGGTTTAAAAGGTAAATTATACGGCCAGCCGTTTAAAGTTGTGATCCAGTACGACGCGTTCGGTGGCGTGCGCGCTCAGATTATCGAAGATGAGCCAGGCGGCGGTATGATCACCGAGGTAGCCGGTAGGGCTGGTGAAGCTCCTACTAAAGCTGGCGCTTTTTCAGATTGGGCTTTTAACCGGTATAGAAAGGATCAGTCAGAAAATTACAATAGTGCGAGCGATTACTATCGCAAAGCGCGCGAAGATGATAAAAGGGATATCCAAAAGCGATCAGAAGCGTTCCTAAAGAATTTAGTACAGGAGGTTAAAGATTTTAACGCCGGTAAAGATACTAAAACTAAAAAGGCAGCGCCGGTTACTATCGCTCCTAAAAAAGCGCCAGCTGCTAAAAAGCCGGTAGTTAGAACAGTTACTAAAACTGTACCAGTAAAGGCTTACTGTGTTAAATCTCATAAGCGCACTATCAAAGTACCAGCTAAAAAGTAATATATTTGAAACTATGAATAATGTAATGATCGGTAGCATAGGTGCTACAAGAAAATCCAAAGTAAAATCTGTAGAGGTTAGAGGTGCGCGATGGTTTGATAAAACCTATGGCAACACTTACCACTCTGTTAAAGTTTACGTGAATGATGAATTGGTAGGTACTAGCCCTATTACTTATGGTTACGGCGATAGCTACGTACAAACTGCCGAAGCTATTTTAAATAAGGCTGGTTATTTTAAGCGTAAAGATCCTAGAGAGTCTTTATCTAGATATACCAGGGATAGAAAGATTAATTACTTAAGTTACGCAAAAGACCTAAAACTGAAAAGAGATCTAAAAGCTTTTGCTAGTTAATTAGATCCTGGACCTTTCCTTTAGAGCCTGGCGTTATTGCCGGGCTTTTTTGTTTCCTACCCTCGCACGTATACTAAGGCGCTGGACCTATATTCTAATCCTACTTGGATAAAGAAATACTAACAAGTTATCCACAAAAAGGTGGGATTTGAAATTGGCGCTGGTAAGCGAAGATAATTTCTGTAGCTATATCTATACCTCACTTTTTGGTTTGAGTTCCTTAGATGTGGCTTAAAATGCGTAATTAGGCGTAAAAGGCAGGTGGGTTGGTTGGTGAACGATGGTTTGTGAGGATGGATGGGTGGGTGAGATAGTAT